>OIYS01000033.1_pt1 | contig 93256 bp, 72 predicted proteins | sample 1588271 | NCBI WGS metagenome assembly OIYS01 (sample SAMN03283286) | human gut metagenome | biome: human-associated habitat; material: feces | host: Homo sapiens | place: Peru | collected 2012 | reverse complement strand
AGAAAACTTTTTCGGAAACTTCATACAATATAACTGTTGATGAGAGCGAAGAAACAGAATTGCTTGACTTCATTGCCGACAGTACAAGTACAAAAGATTTTGAAAATTTGGAACTGACCGACTTGCAACAGAAAGTCAGACAGGCTATTGCAGACCTACCCGAAAACAACGGTGAATTAGTACGCTTGTATTATCTGCGTGGCGTTACATATGACAATATTGCCGCTGCCAAAGGAGAAAGTAAAAGCAAAGTACAAGCCGATATACACAAGGGCGTGTCATTACTGCGTAAAAACAGGAGTTTGCAAAGCCTTTACGGAGAATTGACCTTGCATTATAACAAGCGTGATTGGCTGCTTGAAACAGCCTTGCAACATTGGCAGTATTCAAACGAACGGTATAACCTCAAACAGGATATAGAACGCCGCCGCAATAACGGCGAATATATCAGCTACGGGACAGAGCAAACAATATTGACAACCGAGCAAAGCCGCTTTGTAACTGAGTATATCCGCAAGCATTAAACAATTTAATAACGCAACAAGCCGTGTATTTCTTCCGTGTGGTGATAAAAGCAACACCCTAAAGAGATACACGGCTTTTCTATTGTCAGATTTTTCAGCCCATTAAAAAGAGAATATACAGCGGCATAGCAAGTTATAAGCAAGTGAAAACAGCGGCATAATGCCCAAATAACAGCCGTATAAAAGTCACTACAGCGATAAAAAGCAAGTTATAAGCAAGTTACACACCTTGCCTGTTTCGTGCCATACAAGGCAAGTACACCAACACCATAAATACACCGCAACGCACCCACAATTTCAAGCCCCTTTTTCTGCCGATTATTTGCCGATTATTTGCCGTTTAATTCCGCTAAAATAAACAGCAACCCATAAAATCCCATAAAAGCTAAATAACTAAAAATCGCATTAGAAAGCCGTTTGTTGAACCTCGCAAAATCTCACGAAAACATACAAGGCAGTTTGGTAAGGACGAGGTCACGGGTTCGAATCCCGTTATCAGCTCCATAAAAAGGTATTGGTTTGAAAAAGCTGATACCTTTTTATTGTTGTTTAGAAAACAATACCGTTACCAAATCTAAACTGATTAATATTATTCTTGTACAATCTATCTTGCATATACTGCAATTGCGTTGCGGTCATACTGATTATCGCTTTCCCCTTTCCTTATCCTGTGACTATGTTATACTACAATGTTTAAGCGTATAATTTGTGCATATTGGTACTTGTTAAGTGTAAAGAGGTATGCTATAATAATATTTGTAAAGGAACGGTGGCGGCTGTTTCAGCTCCCTTGCGAAAGGGGGTGTATTCCAATGGCAGAGATTACATACTTATTTGTTCTCGCAATTGTTTTCGTGGCTTTTAATGAAGTCATTAAGAATATAAAGAAATAACCGCCCTGTGTAGCAGCACAAGACGGTTAAGTTGAAAAATTTAATCTAGTTGCAAGCGAAACAGCTAAAGCCGTTCCTTTTCACCTATATTATACAACAACAACAAGTTGAAGTCAATAGATTTTTAACGGTCAGGCGGTGAAGAAATGGCAGAAAATAAGAACAGCAGGGCGAGAATTGAGGCAAACAACCGATATAACGCTAAAGCATATGACCGTATCAATGTTGCTGTGCCGAAAGGTCGAAAGGATATTATCAAAGCCCACGCAGAAAAGAACGGCGAAAGCGTGAACGGCTTTGTTAATCGTGCTATTAATGAAACAATACAGCGTGACGGTGAGTAATTCCACAAGGCAAGCTCTGAAATATGGGTTTGTCTTGTTTTGTTTTAGTTGACAGGTTTCTTAACGGATTTAATTTTTCAAAACAGCCAAATGAAAGTATTTTTGAAATTATGTAAAATATACTTGACAATAAGTAACTTTTAATGTACTATAATGGTACAGAAAGCTTTTTGTACGCATTGTGGATTTTTTAAGAATTCACATCTAAACACATAAAATTTTTTAATATTATTTGCGGATTATCGGTTGGACGAATAAATCTGCAAATTGGCTGATTTATTTGGGAGATGTTATTATGGAAGAAAAATACTATTGGGTGCTTGGTTTTTGTTGCGGTTTTATTGCCGTAGTTATTGTGACGCTAATTATCGCAAACATTAAAAAGAAAAAGAACACTTACACAGAATACGATGAACGACAGGTTCTTGCACGGGGCAAGGCTTATAAATCGGCATTTTTTGTGCTTATCGGGTACATAATTGCCTGCGCTTTAGTTAATGTTTTGGAGATTAATTGGGCTGAACTCAGCGTTCAAATGTTCATAGGACTGTTTCTTTCAACCGCCGTATTCGTCGGAGTAAGCATTTTCAATGACGCATATTTCACATCAAATAAAGGCAGAAAGAGTCTTTTAGGCCCTTTGGCATTTGTTGTGGGAGCAGAATGTTTGGGAATTGCTTTCGACAACAAAACCTTTGTTACAAACGGAATAGCAAATCTTGGCATTATTCCTATCATTACAATGATTTGGGCAATAAGTATTTTTGTGATGGTTGTCATCAAAACAATAATTGACAAAAAGGCAGTTGAAGAATGAAGAATTTAAGATTAAAAAGCGCCCGTGCCGCAAAGGATTTGTCACAGCAACAGCTTGCGGAACTTGTAAAGGTGTCAAGACAGACAATAAGCGCAATTGAAAAGGGCGACTACAATCCCACAATTAACCTTTGCATAGCAATATGTAAAGCGCTTGACAAAACCCTTGACGAATTGTTTTGGGAAGAATAAGCAAACTTTAACGGCAATCGGTGATTTGTTTCACGGTTGCCGTTTTTATTTTTACCTTTTCAAAATCAAACGGCAAATTGCCACGGGAAATATTACAATGTGGGGGAATTGTAAAAATTAACGAAAAATGCTTGAAAAATGTCGGGTTAAGCCGTATAATATAGGTGTTTGAGGATTTCGGACTCATACAATTTATTGAAAGGAGAAGTACACATGATTTATTCAAAAGAAGTTGAAAATATGTGCACTGTAGCAAAGGGACCTAAGCACGGTCCTGCACCTATTCCCGAAGAGGGCAAATGGGTAAAATCTTATGACATTAAAGACATTTCAGGTCTTTCACACGGCATTGGCTGGTGTGCTCCTCAGCAGGGTGCCTGCAAGCTTACACTTAATGTTAAAGACGGTATCGTTGAAGAGGCTCTTGTTGAAACAATCGGTTGTTCGGGTATGACTCACTCTGCAGCTATGGCAGCAGAAATTCTTCCTAACAAAACACTCCTTGAGTGTCTTAACACAGACCTCGTTTGTGACGCTATCAACACAGCTATGAAGAACATCTTCGAGCAGCTCGTTTACGGCAGAAGCCAGACAGCTTTCTCAGAGGGCGGTCTTCCGATCGGCGCAGGTATGGAGGATCTTGGTAAGGGTCTTCGCAGCCAGGTTGGTACAATGTACAGCACAAACGCTAAGGGCGTTCGTTACATGGAAATGGCTGAAGGCTATGTTCTCAAGACAGCACTTGACGAGAACGATGAGGTTATCGGCTATCAGTTCGTAAAGCTCGGCAAAATGCTCGAGGACATTCGTCACGGCGTTGAGCCAAACGAAGCATACAAGAACAACATCGGTCAGTACGGTCGTTTTGACGGCGCAGCTAAGTACATTGACCCTCGTGAAGAATAATTCGGTAAGGAGGACACCATAATGGCAGTAACATTTGAAGGTATGGAAAGAAGAATGCCTAAAATTGAGAAGTGCCTTGCCGAATACGGTATTGCAAATCTTGAAGAGGCAAGAAAAATTTGTAACGATCTCGGTTTTGATCCCTACGACATCGTAAAGGGCGTTCAGCCGATCGCATTTGAAAACGCAGGCTGGGCTTACACACTCGGTTGTGCAGTTGCAGTTAAGAAGGGCGCAAAGACTGCTTCAGAGGCAGCAGAAGCTATCGGTATCGGTCTTGAGGCTTTCTGTATTCCCGGTTCAGTAGCTGAGCAGAGAAATGTTGGTCGTGGTCACGGTAACCTCGGCGCAATGCTCCTCAGAGATGAAACAAAGTGCTTTGCGTTCCTCGCAGGTCACGAAAGCTTTGCAGCAGCAGAGGGTGCTATCGGTATCGCTCGTAACGCTAACAAAGCAAGAAAAGAGCCGCTCCGTGTTATCCTTAACGGTCTTGGCAAGGACGCTGCTTACATTATTTCAAGAATCAACGGCTTTACATATGTAAAGACTCAGTTTGACTATTTCACATCAGAGCTTAAAATCGTTGAAGAGAGAGCTTTCTCAGACGGTGAAAGAGCTGCAGTTCGTTGCTACGGCGCTGACGATGTTCGTGAAGGTGTTGCAATCATGCAGCATGAAAATGTAGGTGTATCTATCACAGGTAACTCTACTAACCCGACTCGTTTCCAGCACCTCGTTGCAGGTACATACAAGAAGTGGGCAAATGAGAACGGCGTTAAGTATTTCTCAGTTGCATCAGGCGGCGGCACAGGCCGTACACTTCACCCCGATAACATGGGTGCAGGTCCTGCTTCATACGGTCTTACAGACTCAATGGGCAGAATGCACGGTGACGCTCAGTTTGCAGGTTCATCTTCTGTTCCTGCTCATGTTGAAATGATGGGTCTTATCGGTATGGGTAACAACCCGATGGTTGGTGCTACAGTTGCTTGCGCAGTTGCAGTTTATGAAGCTGTTAACAAGTAATTACCAATCTTTTCAATAAATTAAAAAGGGATCGGCTCTTTGAGTCGGTCCCTGATTTTTTATATAGAAATATTGCCTTCGGCAGTGAAATTTGCCGTTGGCGAGTGAAATCTGACTTTGTCAGGAGAAATCGTCCTTACAGACGGTGAAATTGCCCTATGGTCAGTTGCAGTAGAGAAAATAGCAGATTTTTAAAACAAATGTCGAACGGGGTTCGTCGCTACATTAAATTGTACTGACAATTATAATGGTCGTGCTCGGGAACAATGGTGGTTAAAAAGCATACTGTCTTCACGAACAGCGAGGGAGGTACTCGCCGGTTAGGCAGTACAGCTTGCAATCGCCGATTTCTATAGCTCTTTCGAGGGTGTCGGTAAAATGTGTGACTTCTTCGGGAATGTCGCAGTAGAGGTACTGCTCATTCACGGCAAAATCTTCCGCCTCTCTCGACTGAACACACACTTCATACATTCCGTTCGGGTGCTTATAGACCTCGTAACGAAACATTCTGTCATCTGTGTACATATCGTAAATCACATAGTCACGCATTTTATCACTTCCTCTCAAATGTATTATGTTGCAGATTGCAAACAGTATTTGGTTACTTCGTTTCTAAAAACTCCTGTACTCTTTCAAAAAGGTACGGCTGAATTGTAGGGTATGTCAAATTTTTTGGTATATCGTCAAAAAGATTAATCTTTTCAATTTCAAGCGGCGGCAGTTCTTCAAAACTGCGAATTTCCGCAAAATAGAGCATTCCGTAATCCGTGAACGAATAGATGCACACGGGACAGATGTCGAAATCCTTCGCCCCTGTTTCTTCCCAAAGTTCACGCTTTGCTGTTGTTTCAATATCTTCGCTGTCCTCACGGTGACCGCCCGGAATTTCATATGTATCACGATTTTTGTGCTTGCAAAAAACCCATTTTCCGTTGTATCTCGCACAAATAACGGCATATTTCAACGGCTTATCTGTATTAAGGCTGTAAAATTTAACTTTCATAGTTAATCCTTTTAATCAAAATATCTTACAAGCGAAATTACCTTGCCGAGCAAAGCAACCTCGTCAACTATAATCGGTTCAAAATTATCGTTTTCAGGCTGAAGTCTGAAATGACCGTTTTCCTTGTAAAAACGCTTTACGGTCGCCTCGTCACCGACAAGAGCAACAACGATTTCGCCGTTCTCCGCAACAGGTGTGCGGTGAACAATTAAAATATCGTCAGGGAAAATGCCTGCGTTAATCATACTTTCGCCCTGAACACGCAGAGCAAAAAGCTCTCTGCCCCTTTTTAAGCTGTCGGGAACAGGCACATAACATTCAATATTTTCAACGGCAAGAATCGGATAACCTGCCGCAACTCTGCCCAAAACGGGAACATCGGTGCTTTTCTCCATACCGTTAATCTGAATACAACGGTTCACGCCGTGTTCTCGTGAAATAAGACCTTTTTCTTCAAGTGCCTTGAGGTGGTGGTGAACGGTTGATGTTGAACTCAGTCCCGTTTCTTCGCAGATTTCACGAACTGACGGAACTCTGCCCTCGCCTGCACATTCCTTTAGATAATCGAAAATTTTCTGTTGGCTTTTGCTTAAAGGTTTCATATCGCAACGCCCCTTGATTGTAATTACACTATGATTGTACCATACAATTTCAGAAAAATCAAACATTTGTTTTATATTTTTTTAAAAATTTTTCATTTTGTCGAATGAATGAACAAAATGTCCGAATTGTGTTTGATTAACAGAAAAAACAGATGCTTTTCATTCCGATTTCAAACAAAGTTCACACAGTTTTCATATTTGCGTTGTTTAATATAAGCGTACTCAGAAAGACGGAACCGCAACCGTCAGAGTATAATTGTTCTACCCTCCTCAATGCGAGTCGATTTAGAGACTCGTAATTGTACCCCTCATTTTTTAAAGAACATAAGAAAGCACCGAGTCGCCGCAAGCTCGGTGCTTTCACTTTTTCAGGATTATTCCTGAAAAAGTGGGTGAAATTTGCCGTTGGCGAGTGAAACCTGACTTTGTCAGGAGAAATCGTCCTTACAGACGGTGAAATTGCCCTGTCGGGCAGTTGTGGTCGGGAAGATAGTTGGTTTGTAAAACAAATTTGTAGCCCGCTACATTGAATTGTGCAGACGATTACTATGCCACGCTCGGGCATAATAAGATTTAGATATCGCAAACTATCTGCACGAACGAAAATAAACACGAACCTGACAATCACAATGCCACGCTCGGGCATAATAAGATTTAGATATTGCAAACTATCTGCACGAACGAAAATAAACACGAATCGGACAATTACAAAGCCACGCTCGGGCATAATAAGATTTAGATATTGCAAACTATCTACACGAACTAAAATAAACACGAACTAAAAAAATTGAATTATCGTCTGCACTATGATACAATATATATAGTAAAGTGAGGTGCTTGTATGCTTGAGAACAAACTCGGATTGACTTCTTCTGCGGAGCTTGCTCGTGAAGAGGAGCGAATCAGTAAGAAAAAGGCGGCAATGCTTTTTGAAAATCACATTCTTGACAACCTTGAAAGCGGAAAGTTTTCGACATTGCAGACAATCCACAAGTACCTTTTTGACGAAATCTACGATTTTGCAGGAAAGTTGAGAACCGTAAACATTGCAAAGGGCAATTTCAGATTTGCACCTTTGATGTACATTGAATCAGCTTTGAAAAACATTGATGAAATGCCACAGAGCAATTTTGATGAGATTATAGAAAAGTATGTCGAAATGAACATTGCGCACCCATTCAGAGAGGGCAACGGTCGCAGTACACGAATCTGGCTTGACCATATGCTGAAAACGGAAATCGGCAAGATTATCGACTGGAGCAAGGTTGACAAGGAAGATTATTTGCTTGCAATGGAGCGCAGTCCCATACGGGATATCGAGATAAAATATGTTCTGAAAAACGCATTGACCGATGAAATTGACAGCCGTGAGGTGTATATGAAAGGCATTGACCACAGCTATTATTATGAGGGCTACACAGCGTTTAAAGCGGACGAACTTTTGTAAATTGAAAGTTGAAAATCTAAAATGGAAAATTATGGTCGGGTAGCAAGTTTGCAAAATGCAAAACATTGTTGCCCGACTGTTTTTGTTTATATGGGAGTAAATGTTTGATTGTAGCGGCGAACCGATAGGTTTTGGATATTGCAGACTATCTACACGAACGAAAAAATATGAACATAAAAATAATGGACAGCAGAAATAAAATCTGCTGTCCGATTTGTTTTTTACACATATATAGTTATTTTCTTTTTCTTATAAACCAATATATCAATCCAAGCGCAACGAGGAAACCGCCGAGGATGCAACGGAAGATGATATTAAGCGTACCCTCAAACATTGGGTAGCCTGCAAAGGTTCGCAGTCCGTACCACACGGTCATGAAGATAAAAAACACAGCCATTAAAACTGCAAGCAAGCCCTGATGTTCGTGGCTATATTTGATTCCTACGATAATCATTAATATTGCAAGAGCCGCCCAAAGCCATACATACATATTCTGAAGAAATTCGCCCATAAAATTCACCCTTAAACATTACTGATAAACTGATAAGTAGATTATAGAGTATCCTCGGCGCATTGTCAAACCGTGTTATGTGATGATTTTCTGAAAACGAAAAATTTTTTTAAAAACGCTTGACTTTTACTGACTTTGGTATTATATTATGAGTATAGCAATTAGCACTCACCTATCGAGAGTGCTAAAACAGCAAAAACCGACACGAAATGAGGTGAACGGTATGGAGCTGGCTGAAAGAAAAAAGAAAATATTATCGGCAGTAATCGAAAGCTATATCAACACAGGCGAGCCGATTGGTTCAAAAGCGTTGATTAACGAAACGGGACTTGAGGTTTCATCGGCAACGGTGCGAAATGACCTTGCAGACCTTACAAATAAAGGCTACTTGGTTCAGCCGCACACCTCGGCAGGACGAATCCCAACGCTGCAGGGCTACAGATACTACATCGACAATCTGATGAAAATTACCCCCGTAACCCAAGGCGGACGGGAATATGTTGAATCCGAGCTTTACAAAAGCGCAGATTCCCCCGAGAGTATTCTCAAAGAGGCAAGCGGTGTTATTTCAAGGCTGACAGGCTGCACGGCGGTAACAACAACACCTTCGGGTGAGGAAAGCAGAATCCACAGAATAAGATTTGTTCAGACAGGTTCGCACACGGCAATGGCTGTTGTGATTGCCTCAAACGGAATCATAAAAACAAAGCTGTTTCGTTGCGATTTCCTTTTGAACCCCGAACTTTTGACCGTGTTTGACAAAGCATTCAACGAAATCTTTTCGGGAATGAAGCTTTCATCGGTCAACCGACCGTTCATACAGACAGCGGCGGCAAGGCTCGGTGAGCTTTCAATGTTTACCCCCGGAGTGCTTGTGGCAATTATGGAGGCCTGTGAAACAGCAAAGGAAGTCAGCGTTTATCTCAGCGGAGTGACAAAGCCGTTGTTTATGTCCGATGTCAATTTTCTTAACGCACGAAATGTTATGGAGTTTCTGAACAACAGACACGACCTTGCGGAAATGCTTGAAAATCTTCCGCTCGACACCTCCGTCAGCATAGGCGGCGAAAACAGCAGAACAGAGCTTGCAGGGAGTGCGGTTATTTCCACACGATACCGACTTGACGGCAATCCGTCAGGTGTGCTTGCGGTGATAGCACCCGTGAGAACGGACTACGCAAGAGCAATTTCAATTCTTGAATGTGTGTCCGAAAGCGTAAGCACTCTTATTGATGAGCTGATAGAAATATGATAAATAAAAATCCTTGAAGGAGGATAAAGATGACTAAGAAAAAATCCGAGAAAACCGAAGAAAAAAAGGTTTCCGAAGAAACAGTCGCAGAAGAAACTAAGGCTGAAAATACCGAAGAGCCTGCAAAGGATGAAAATGCGGATAAAATCAAGGCTCTTGAAGATGAGCTTTCGGCACAGAAGGATAAGTATATGCGACTTGCCGCAGAGTATGACAATTACCGCAAAAGAACGGCAAACGAAAAGCTTTCAATCTATGACGATGCGACTTCAAAGGCTTGTATCGAGCTTCTTCCCGTTGCAGACAGCGTAACGCTTGCTCTTGCAAATCTGAAGGATGCCGATCCCGACATAATAAAAGGTATTGAGCTTATTTCAAATCAGCTTGCAAAGAGCTTTGAAAAGCTAAAGATTGAGTCCTACGGCAAAGCAGGCGATGCATTTGATCCGAATCTGCACAATGCGGTTTCAAAGATTGAGGACGAAAACCTCGGTGCCGACACAATCGCAGCCGTTTATCAGACAGGTTACAAAATCGGCGACAAAATTATCCGTCACGCAATGGTACAGGTTGCCAACTGTGACTGATTTCATATAAATTATTCAGCAGAAAACACACAAACAAAAACAATTAAAAATTCAATTGGAGGAATTTATCATGGCTAAGACAATAGGTATAGATTTAGGTACAACAAACTCATGCGTAGCAGTTATCGAAGGCGGCGAGCCTGTAGTTATCGCTAACGCAGAAGGCGCAAGAACAACTCCGTCTGTTGTTGCTTTTTCAAAAGACGGTGAAAGAATGGTCGGTCAGGTTGCCAAGCGTCAGGCTATCACAAACCCTGACAGAACAGTTGCATCAATCAAGAGAGAAATGGGTACTGCTCACAAGGTAACTATTGACGGCAAGAGCTACACTCCACAGGAGATTTCAGCAATGATTCTTCAGAAGCTCAAGTCAGATGCAGAGGCTTACCTCGGTGAAACAGTTACACAGGCAGTTATTACAGTTCCTGCATACTTCACAGACGCACAGCGTCAGGCTACAAAGGATGCCGGTAAGATTGCAGGTCTTGATGTTAAGAGAATTATCAACGAGCCTACAGCAGCCGCTCTTTCATACGGTGTAGATAAGGAAAAAGACCAGAAGGTTATGGTATATGACCTCGGCGGCGGTACATTCGATGTATCTATCATCGAAATGGGCGACGGTGTTCAGGAAGTACTTGCAACAGCAGGTAACAACCGTCTCGGCGGTGATGACTTCGATAAGAGAATCATCGACTGGATGGTTGCATCATTCAAGACAGAAACAGGCATTGACCTTTCACAGGATAAGGTTGCAATGCAGAGATTAAAAGAGGCTGCCGAGAAGTCAAAGATTGAACTTTCAGGTGTTACAACTTCTAACATCAACCTCCCGTTTATCACAGCAGACCAGACAGGTCCTAAGCACCTTGACCTTACTCTTACAAGAGCAAAGTTTGATGAACTCACATCAGACCTCGTAGAAGCTACAATGGGTCCTGTAAGATCGGCTCTTCAGGATTCAGGTCTTCAGATCGGTCAGATTGACAAGGTTCTTATGGTTGGCGGTTCTTCCAGAATCCCTGCTGTTCAGGACGCTGTTAAGAAGCTCATCGGCAAAGAGCCGTTCAAGGGCATCAACCCTGATGAATGTGTTGCTATCGGTGCAGCTATTCAGGCAGGCGTACTCGGCGGTGAAGTTGAAGGACTTCTCCTCCTCGATGTAACTCCGCTTTCACTCGGTGTTGAAACAATGGGCGGTGTTATGACAAAGATTATCGACAGAAACACAACAATCCCAACAAAGAAGAGCCAGATTTTCTCAACTGCCGCTGATAATCAGACACAGGTTGAAATCAATGTTCTTCAGGGTGAGCGTGAATTTGCCCGTGATAACAAGCAGCTCGGTCTTTTCGCTCTCACAGGCATTGCTCCTGCAATGCGTGGTATTCCGCAGATTGAAGTAACATTTGATATTGATGCCAACGGTATCGTTAATGTATCTGCAAAAGACCTCGGTACAGGCAAAGAGCAGAAGATTACAATCAGTAACTCAACTTCAATGAGCAAGGAAGATATCGACAAGGCTGTTAAGGAAGCTGAACAGTTTGCCGCAGAGGACAAAAAGCGCCGTGAGGCAGTTGACGCTAAGAACGAAGCCGAAAACATTGTTTATCAGGCAGAAAAGCTCGTCAGCGAAAGCGGTGACAAGATTCCCGAGGCTGACAAGAACGCAATCAACACAAAGGTTGCAGCTCTTAAAGAGGCTATCTCAAAGGACGATGCCGCACTTATCGGCACAGCTAAGGAAGACCTCCAGAAGACTCTTAACGATGCTGCCGCTAAGCTTTATCAGCAGGCAGCTCCGCAGGGCGGTGCTCCCGATATGAACGGTGCTCAGCCAAACGGCGGTAATCCTACAGGCAACAACGGCGGAGATCCTAATGTATATGACGCTGATTTCACCGATGTTGACGATAACAAGTAATTTATGTTAGAATAACATATAGTCAAAGGAGCTGTTATATGGCGGCTCCTTTTGGCTGTATAAGACGATAACCGGCTTGCAATATTGCGTGATTTCGGTATTTTGACAAAGGTGAGAGTAATATGGCAGACAAAAGAGACTACTATGAGGTGCTTGGCATTCAAAAGGGCGCAAGCGACGATGAAATAAAAAAGGCATACAGAGCCTGTGCCAAAAAATATCACCCGGATTTGCATCCCGGCGATAAAGAATGCGAGGAAAAATTCAAGGAAGTAAACGAGGCTTATGAGGTTCTTTCCGACTCCGATAAAAAGGCTCGTTACGACCAGTTCGGTCACGCAGGCGTTGATTCCAACTACGGTGCAGGTGCAGGCGGAGCAGGAAGTCCGTTCGGTCAGGGTATTGATATTGACGATATCTTCTCCAGCTTTTTCGGAGGATTCGGCGGCAGACGCTCCAACAATGCAAACGCTCCTATGCGTGGCAGTGATATTGAAACTACGGTTTACATTTCATTTGAAGAGGCGGCAAAGGGCTGCAAGCAGACAATCAACTATTCATGCGTAACAACCTGTGACGACTGTCACGGAACAGGCGCTCAGCCCGGCACAAGCCCCAAGACCTGTTCGTCATGCGGCGGTTCGGGTAAGGTTACAATCAATCAGAGAACGCCCTTCGGTGTTGTCCAGACTCAGCGTACCTGTGATGCCTGTCACGGCAGAGGTAAGATTGTTGACAATCCTTGTAAAAAGTGCGGCGGTTCGGGCAAACAGCGTAAGAACAAGACCGTTGATGTAACAATCCCTGCAGGTATCAAGGATCAGCAGATTCTTAATGTAAGCGGCAGAGGTAACTCAGGTATAAACGGCGGTTCTGCAGGCGACCTTCATGTTTATGTAAATGTTCGTCCGCACCCTGTTTTTGAACGCAGAGGTGACGATGTGTGGTGCGAAGTTCCGATAACCTTTACACAGGCGGCTCTCGGCGCAGATGTTGTCGTTCCTACTCTTGACGGCAAGGTTTCCTACACGGTTCGTGAGGGTACACAGCCGGGTGATGTTTTCAGACTCAAGGGCAAGGGTATTCAGCGACTCGGCGGCAGAGGCAGAGGCGACCAGTATGTAAGAGTTACCGTTGAAGTTCCGAAGAATCTTAACGGCAAGCAGAAAGAGCTTATCAAACAGCTTGACGGCGCAACAGGCGACAAGAACTACGCAAAACGCAGAAACTTCTTTGATAAAATCAAGAAGATGTTCAACGAGTAACACAGAATAAATAAGATTTGTGGGGCATTTGTCCCCACAAATTTTTATACGCACAGCGTGCCGCTGTTCCCCGTTCGTGCAGACAGTTTGTAATGAAAAAACATATTATGCCCGAGCGTACAATTGTAATCGCCTGTGCAATCCAACTGTAGGGGTAGCCTTGCGACCGCCGCCGGTGGCGGAAAAAGGGAGTAAAGCGCTGTCTGAAATAACGAGCAAAAGGCAGTACATTTATGTACAACGCATTGCGACTATATTTCAGACGGGAGTTCATTGGACGCCCGCAAGTAACGGCACAATATTTATGTTAAATCAAACTATATAAATGTCGCAAATCCCTATTAAACACAAACAAAAATATCGGCATAAAATGCCCGTGAATCAGAGGTTAAAATGGAATCCTGGACAGAAATAAAAATATCCGTTGACGCAAAGGATATTGACAGAGCAAGTGATATTGCAAATGTCGTAGTTCCCTACGGCATCTATATTGAAGATTACACAAACCTTGAACAAGAGGTTGAGGACATTGCCCATATTGACCTTATTGACGAGGATTTGCTTGCAAAAGACAGAAACAAGGCTTTTGTTCACATTTATCTTGAACCCGATGTTTCACCGTCAGAGGCGGTTGCGTTTCTTTCGGAACGCTACAATGCGGAGGGTATAAAGCATTCAATTGAACTTCTTGACTGCCTTGAAGAGGATTGGAGAAACAACTGGAAAAAGTATTTCAACCCGATTGAAGTCGGCGAAAAACTTCTTATCCGTCCGAGCTGGCGAGATGATTACGATGCCGGCAACCGCAAGGTTCTCAACATTGATCCGGGTCTTGCATTCGGTACAGGCGGTCACGAAACCACAAGGCTTTGCCTTGAGATGTGCGAAAGGTACCTTAAAGAGGGCGATTCTGTTCTTGATGTAGGCTGTGGCAGCGGTATCCTCGGTATTGCAACATTGCTTTTGGGTGCAGACCACGCAGTCGGTGTTGACATTGACGAAACTGCGGCAAGAACAGCGGCTGAAAATGCAGAAATCAACGGTGTTGCCGACCGCTTTACAGCTATCTGCGGCAGCTTTACCGACAAGGTTGAGGGCAAGTATGACATTGTTCTTGCCAATATTGTTGCCGATGCGATTATGTTTCTCTCAAAGGGCATTAAGGACTTTATGAAGGACGATGCCGTTTACATTATGAGCGGTATTATCGACACTCGTGCCGAAGAAGTTAAGGCATCCGTAAGTCAGTATTTTGACATCATCGAAGAACATCTTGACAACGGCTGGGCTTGTTTTGCCGCACGGCGTGCCGCCGTTCCCAATTCGTGAAGATAGTTTGATTAGGGTTAGTGTTAAGACCTTCCGAGCGGAACTTTTTAAATTAAAAATTGAAAATTGAAAATTATGGTCGGGTAGCAGGTTTGCACAACGCAAAACATTGTTTCCCGACCGTTTTGTTTATATGAAAGTTATTTCTTATTTGTGTGGGGTCACTTTACAGTCATTTTGCGTCACTATAATATGGGTGTAAAATGAATTTGGAGGTATATTTTATGGAAATTCTGAAAGTTGAAAATCTTACAAAAACCTACGGAAGCGGTGAAAGCCTTGTCAATGCGGTTGACGATGTTTCGTTCTCGGTTGAAAAGGGCGAATTTGTTGCCATTGTCGGTGCAAGCGGCAGCGGTAAGTCAACTCTTCTTCATCTTATCGGCGGTGTTGACCGTCCCACAAGCGGAAAAATTTTTGTTGACGGCAACGATATAAGCAAAATGAATGATGACAAGCTTGCCGTATTCCGTCGCAGACAGGTGGGCATTGTTTATCAGTTCTACAATCTTATTCCGATTCTGACTGTTGAAGAAAACATCACGCTCCCCTGCGACCTTGACGGCAGAGGTGTTGACAGAGAAAGACTTGAGATGATTCTTGATTCGTTCGGACTGCGTGCAAGAAGAAAACACCTTCCAAACCAGCTTTCGGGCGGTCAGCAGCAGAGAACATCTATTGCCAGAGCGCTCATTAACAATCCGTCTCTCGTGCTTGCCGATGAACCTACAGGCAACCTTGATTCAAAGTCAAGCGACGAGGTTATGAGTATGCTCAAAATGTGCAATCAGAGTTACGGACAGACTGTTATAATGATTACGCACAACCTCGACATTGCAAAACAGGCTGACAGAATTATCACAATAAGTGACGGTAAAATCGTTGAGGAGGGTTGATTATGAAACTTCTCAACAAGCTTACACTTAAAAATCTGCGACTTAACAAGGTGCGTACTGCCGTTACAATCATTGGCATTATGCTCTCGGCGGCACTCATTACGGTTGTTTCGGGAATGGCACTCAGCGGACGACAGACTATGATTAACGGTCAGACGACATGGTCGGGTGACTATGATGTTGCACTTGATATTATAGATAACGCAAAGATTGATGACATTCGCAGTAACCGCAATGTTGAAAATGCCTTTTATAAGGAAAGGCTCGGATATGCCAGGACAAAAAATGCTGACGGCGAAACCTGCAATTACAGCGTTCTTGCCATGAGCGAAAATACCTACGGCAACTGTTTTAAGATAGACCTTATAAAGGGCAAGTTCCCCACAAATTCGGGTGAGGCTGTTGTTACAAAATCGTTTAAAACACAGGACGGAAAAGATGTGAAAATCGGCGACAAAATCACACTTGATGTCGGTGTGCTTACCGACAAGGACGGCAATGTCCTTGATGAGGAAGGCTCACACCAGTTACTTCAAAAAGATTTTAATAAGTGCAACATTATAGACACGGTAAAAAGAACCTATACCGTGACGGGTATTATTGAAAGACCGAAAACAAGCGAACTTTATGATCCGTCATATCTTTCTATGATATATACCGTGTCTGACGAAAAAGCACCTGTTGAGGCAATCAGGACAAAGCATATGAATAAGCTGTATATCGCCTATACTCCTCAGAGCGAAGGCGATTATCTTCAAAATACAGCGGATATTTTAGGCTTTAAAGCTGATGATATGAGTAATGTAATCAGCGATGAAATTTCACCCGAAGATCAGCAGACCTCGGGAATAAATGTATACGAATTCAATTCCATACTTCTCAGCATGAAAGGCTACGGCGGAAGTGAAGGTACAAATGTAATGATTTTCAGCCTTGCCGTTATTATCATTATTATAGTAATGCTTGCGAGCGTGTTTGTAATTCGCAACAGCTTTGCAATTTCAATTACAGAGAAAACGAGTATGTACGGTATGCTTGCGTCGGTCGGTGCAACCAAAAGGCAAATCCGCAGAAATGTGCTTTTTGAGGGATTCATTCTCGGCTTAATCGGTATTCCTCTCGGAATACTTCTCGGACTCGGTGTAAACGCAATTCTTATTACAATACTCAACAGCGTTCTCGGTGATATGCTGAGCGGTGCATCATTTGTATTTGTAACCCCTACAATTCCGATTATTTGTGCAATTGTTCTTTCAGCTGTTACTATATTCTGTTCATCATTCTTCATTGCACTTCGTGCGTCAAGAATTCCGCCCCTTGTTGCAATCAGAGGCAACAAGGATATCAAGGTAAAGAATAACAAGCCGTACCGCACATCTAAGCTTACCAAAAAGCTTTTCGGTGTAGGCGGTGAAATTGCTTCAAAGAGCCTTAAACGCAGTAGGAAAAAGTATCGCACAACGGTTATTTCAATTGTAGTCAGCGTTGCAATGTTCATTGCAGTTTCGGCATTTATGGACTACGGAATGACATTTACAGACCATTACTACGGCAATGCCGATTACAGCTATATGGTTTCGGGCATTGATGCAAAGCAGGCTCAGACAATTGAAAAAATGCCCGAAATCGAAAATTATCTGACAGTCGGTTTGCAGTACGGTTATGTGTCGGCAGATGTGCCTGTTAATGAATGCGGAGAAAACTTCCTTTATGACGATGCTGACGGCACAAAGTCATTTGGTGCAGAGTTTCTTGAAGTTGAACACGACACATTTGTTCAGATTTGCAAGGAATTAAAACTTGACTACAACAAGGTCAAGGGCGGTGTACTGGTGTATTCTGAGGTAACTCCCTATGATATGGAAAATATGGAAGGCACCGGAGAGCCAATGAAGCTGTTCGGCAAAACCGCTCCGACAAAGTTTACCGTTCACGGAAATGATGATGAAGGAAACGCCTTGATAACAGGCAAATTAAAGGTTTCGTCAGTGTTTGATAAAATTCCGGAATCTATCGAATATGTGACAGGTGACGGAACGACATTCGGCGGAAGTCTTATAATCGGCGAACAGGGTGTAATCTCCCCTCAGATTGGTGAACATGGATGCGATATTACCCTCTACGCCAATACATCAGACCACACCTCGCTTACAAATCGTATTGAGTCTATGTCGGGTACAGGTGACTCGGAAAGCGGTATTTCGATTTTTGACTATGAAGAAAACGTAAGACAGTTCAATGCCGTTATGCTGATTGTCGGAATATTTGTTTACGGATTTATCGGTGTTATCTCGCTTATCGGACTTACAAACATCTTCAACACAATTTCAACCAATATGCAATTGAGGAGCAAGGAATTTGCATCGCTTAAATCTATCGGTATGACAAAGAAAGAATTTAACCGTATGATTCGCCTTGAAAGCCTTATGTACGGCATAAAATCTTTGATTATCGGTATCCCTCTCGGCGTTCTCGGTGTATTTGCAATCTTCTCCGCATTTTCAAATGGAAATGTTCCAATGAGCTTTGTATTCCCGTGGAAAGCGATTTTGATTAGCATTGCGGCTGTAATTATTGTAGTATGGCTGATTATGAAGTACTCAATCTCAAAGGTTAATAAGCAAAATATTATTGAAACAATCCGAAATGACAACATATAAGTGCTGAGCTCAGTCAACGGACTGCATTTTGTTGAAATTTGTTGACAATAGTTTTACACTCTGTTATAATGTAGCTGTAACAACAGATACCACAATATTTTGTATGTTTTCATTGCTGACGGGCGGATTATTGATTTAATCCGTCCGAATTTCATTTTTGGAGGACTTTTTGTGAAAATTCTTCTTATTGAGGACAACCGTGCAATTTCAAAAGGACTTGTCTATACTCTTGAACAAAACGGCTTTGAGGTTGCGTTGTGCGAAAATGCCGAATCAACCCTTAACTCTCTCGGCGATGACTTTGACCTTTTTATTGTTGATGTGTCACTTCCCGACGGCAACGGTTTTGAACTTTGTGACGAGATAAAAAGAGTGTGCGAAACTCCCGTGATTTTTCTCACAGCACTTGACGATGAGGACAGCATTGTCAAAGGCTTTGACCTCGGAGCGGAGGACTACATAACAAAACCGTTCTCAAGCCGTGAGCTACTCGCAAGAATTAAACGAATTACCAAAAAGCTCGACAAAACTATGACTATGAATTTTGGCGACATCAGCATTGACTTTGACAAAAAACAGGTTTGCAAAAACGGCAATCCCGTTGTGCTGACGGCGCTTGAGTACCGCCTGTTTGCAATGCTTGCCAAAAACAGCGGCAAGGTGCTGACCCGTGAACAGATTCTTGAACGCATATGGGATTTGTCGGGGAATTATGTTGAGGACAACACGCTGACCGTGTACATAAAAAGACTTCGCAAAAAACTTGATACGGATATGATTAAAACCGTAAAGGGCCTTGGTTACAGGCTGGAGGTATAATGAAAAACACATCAAAATTTCTTGCGGTAATGCTTGCGATAACGGGGCTTTTCTGTTGTGCCGTTGCAGTAGGAGTAGGTGCAGGCTTTAACGCTGTTCGTGAAAGCACGGATAAAAAGATAATTGCCGTTGCGGAAAAGGTTCGTGAAGAATATCCCGACATTTCGGAAAAGGAGCTTGCTCAAATTTTAAACAGCGACACTACAGGCATAAAAGGCGACTTTACAAAGTACGGAATAAAATCCGAAAACGGCTGGGTTGACATTCAGAGCGGAAGTTATGCAACGATTACAATTGTGTTTGCAACCGCCGGTGTTTGTGCGTTCGGAATTTTGCTCTGCGTTGTGTTCATAGGATACTGCAAAATGCAGAGAAAACAGCGTTTTGAAATTGTAAAATGCCTTGAAAAAATCAACAACCGTGAGTATGACCTCGACCTTGACGGCTCAACCGACGACGATATGTCGCTGTTAAAGCAGGAGATTCAAAAAACAACGGTAATGCTTCGTGAGTATGCCGACAATTCTATGCGAGAGAAAGAAATCCTCAAAAATTCGCTTGCCGACATTTCACATCAGCTTAAAACACCGCTGACTTCAATTTTGATTACAACCGAAAATATCCTCGATGACGATGATATGCCCGTTGAAATCAGACGGGATTTTGTTATGGATATAGCGCATAATGCCCATTCGATAAATTTCCTTGTGAAAAGTCTGCTTACGCTCTCAATGCTTGATTCGGGAACTGTTGAATTGAAGTTCAAAAAAGTGTCGGTTGAAAAAATAATTGACGAGTGCATTTCACGCACAGAGGTTCTTGCCGATATCCGTGATGTGAGAATTGAAAAAACCGTCAGGAATGATTTTACGCTTAATTGCGATTTTCGCTGGATTTGCGAGGCGGTTTCAAACATTGTAAAAAACTGTATTGAGCATACCGACGGCGGTTATGTCAGAATTTCAGCCGAAAAGAACAGTATGTATTCGGAAATCATCATAAGCGACAACGGCTGCGGAATCAGCCCGAAGGATTTGCCACACATTTTTGAGAGGTTTTATAAGGCTCAAAATTCATCCCCCTCAAGCGTCGGCATAGGTCTGTCGCTTGCAAAATCAATTGTCGAAAAATCAGGCGGTTATATCACCGTAGATTCAACCCTCGCTGTCGGCACAACATTTAAACTTAGGTTTTTGAATGTAAGACTAAAGTAAATGGAAAATTGACGGCGAGCCGCCGTTCCCCTTTCGAGAAGATAGTAAGCAATAGAAATTGTATCAGTTGCCCGAATCAGGCATTGATACAATTTTTTGCTTTATATAAAAGGTAATGTTTAATTGTAGGGGTAGTCTTGCGCAAACAATCACAAATCTACGCTCGGGAATTTTAACTTTGACACTAATTGAACTGTCTTCACGAACGAAAAATTTCTACAAAAATAAAAATGCCCTAAAAGTAATTTTGCATAAAATTTTAGTGTGAAGATTGTACAACTTGCTATTTTTACAAAATAAAAGCATTATGTGTAGTTTTTGTGAGAGTTTTGTGATAAAATCAAATTGTCTAGGGATGTTTGACCCTACGTTTTAAAAGCTTTGAAAGGAGTAATCAAACAATGAAAAAAAGAAGTATGAAGAGAGCACTCAGTGCCGTTTTGACACTTTGTATGGCTCTCCCCGGTGCTTCCGTAGCATTTGGTTCGGCAAGTGCTGCAACAGTTTCCGATGACAGCAGCACATCTGCATCATCAACTGCCGCAGGTTCACTTGTTGAGGATGACGGCTTTACATGGGATAATGCCAATGTGTATTTCCTGCTTACAGACCGTTTTAAGAACGGAAACACCTCAAATGACCATTCATACGGCAGAACACTTGACAAGGACGGCAAACCGCTTGATGGCTGGGACACAAACCCCGGTACATTCCACGGCGGCGACTTTGCAGGTGTTACTCAGTCAATTGAAGAGGGTTATTTTGATAACCTCGGTGTAAATGCAATTTGGATCTCAGCTCCGTATGAGCAGATTCACGGCTATTGTGATTCAGGTAAGGGCTTTGCTCACTACTCATATCACGGCTACTATGTTCTTGACTATACCGAAACCGATGCAAACTTCGGTACAAAAGAGGAGTTCAAAACTCTCGTTGACACAGCGCATGAGCACGGTATCAGAGTTATCATGGATATCGTAATGAACCACACAGGCTACAACACCGTTGCAGATATGGAGGAGTTCGGCTTCGGTACTCTCCTTGACGGTGCAACAGACTTCAAGTACAAGCTCACAGATGTAGGTGAAGTAAACGACCACATTGACTATAAAACATCAGAAGAAGACTGGGGCAAATGGTGGAGCAATGACTGGATCCGCAGCGGTCTTCCCGGATATACAGAGGGTGCCGGCGGTGATCTTACAATGTCACTCAGCGGACTTCCCGACTTCAGAACAGAGCAGACAAAGGATGTTACAATTCCTCCGCTCCTCAAAACAAAGTGGACTCAGGAAGGTACATATGCTCAGAAGCTCGCAAAATACGGTGAATCAAACACAGTAACAGGCTACCTTTCAACCTGGCTTTCAGAGTGGGTTAGGGAGTACGGTGTTGACGGTTTCCGTTGCGATACTGCAAAGCATGTTGATAAGGCTTCTTGGAACCAGCTCAAGCAGGCTTGTGTTTCTGCTCTCAGAGAGTGGAGATCCAACAACAAGGGCAAAGTAGGTGCTGACTGGAAAGAAGATTTCTGGATGACAGGCGAGCATTGGGATCACGGTGTAGGCTACGACACATACTATTCCGAGGGCGGCTTCGACTCAATGATTAACTTCGCAGTTACAGGCGGCGGTGCTCTTGCAAGCGGTAGTGTTGCAAGCACATATCAGGGCTATGCAGACCAGATCAACACAAAGGAAGGCTTCAACGTTCTTTCATTTATGTCATCACACGATGAAACACTTACCCGTGGCGATGAGAACACAATGCTTTACAATGCGGCTGCATTCCTCCTTCTCCCGGGCGGAATTCAGATTTTCTACGGTGACGAAACCAACCGTCCTCTCTATCCCGGCGTTGCATTTGACGGTTACGGCGGATCGGGTCACGCACTCAGAAGTGATATGAACTGGAACGACATGAACAAAACTCTTCTTGCTCAGTGGCAGAAGGTTGGTCAGTTCCGTAACAAGCATGTATCTATCGGTGCCGGCGCAAATGTTAAGCTCTCTGCTACAAGCGGTGTTGCTTTCGGCCGTACATACGATAAGAACGGCGTAACAGATCAGGCAGCTGCAGTAATCGGCTGTAACAAAAATTCAAGCGTAACTGTTGATGTTTCAACTCTTTGGGAAGACGGCAGCTATATAATCAATACTTATGACAACTCATCTTCAGTTGTTACTGACGGTAAGGTAACTTTCAACAGCGGTGTAAACGGCACAATCCTTATGGAAAATGCTGACGGTCAGCCGCTTGTATCAATCACAGGCGAGCCGAAGTTCTACGGCACAGAGCAGGTTACTGTTTCTCTCAAGGAATGCGACAGCGCAAAGGTTTCTGTTGACGGCGGTAACAAGTTTGTTGTTAAGGACGGCGACACATTCACAATCGGTCAGACAGCTTACAAGAACGATACAATCGAAGTAACTGTTGAGGCTACAAACGACAAGGCAACCTCAGAGGCTAAATTCACATTCCTCAAGCTCGGCGAAAACGACGAAAGACCTACAACCAGCCCGACACAGAGCACAACTGTTCCCGGTCCGACAGCAAGTCAGACATCAAAGCTTACAATCAAGAGCACAGCAGGAGCTCCGAATGTTTACGCTTGGACAGGTGCAAGTACAGCACTCAACGGTGCATGGCCGGGTCAAAAGGCAGCAGCCGTTTCAGGTCAGGCAAACACATATGAACTCACACTTCCTGTTTCAGCCGACAAGTCATTCAGCGTTGTTCTCAACAACGGCAGCGGCACACAGTCAGGCGATATCACAGGTCTTTATGACGGTGCTGTTCTCGAAATTCAGAACGGCAACTACTCATCAGTTAAGACAGTAACCAACGGTAATGCGCAGGGAGGCGGCGGCGATCCAGAGCCTGCAGAGGGTTCTGTTTCCGTAACAATCAAGCCTTACAGCCCATCTGCAAGCTACAAAATCTATGCTTGGAATGATACACAGAAGCTCACAGGCACATGGCCGGGCGTTGCTCTTACAGAAAAAGATTCTGACGGCAACTATGTTGTTAAGTTCGATAATGTTGACGAAGTAAGCATTATTCTCAGCAGCGGTTCAGGTCAGACAGCAGATATCACAGGCGTTAGAGACGGCGCTACAATCGAAATTACAAACGAAGGTTGTACAACATACAAGCTTACATCAAAGCCAATCGTTGTTTCACCTTATGAATCACTCAAGAAAGAAGCAAGAAAGATTCTTGCTATGACAGCATCAGACTACACAGCAGAGAGCTGGGCAAATGCTCAGAAGGTTCTCAAGTCAGCCGAGGCTATGATTAAAGCAGGCGAAGACGCTACAACAGCTGAAGCTATGAATGCTATGATTGCAGACCTCAAGTCAGCTCAGAAGGCACTTGTACTTGCTCCTGCAACACTCACATATGCAGTTGCAGGCAAGAGCGTTGTATCAGGTGTTACAGCCAGCGCTGCAAAGGTAACTGTTACAGTTGACGGTAAGACATATACTGCTACTGCAGACGATGTAACAGGTGCATTCACAGTTGCAACATCAGCTCTTAAGGCAACAAGCACAATCAAGGTTGACGCAACAAGAAACGGCGTAAACGGCACATACTCATATGCTATGAAGAACGGCGACATCAAGAGCGGCATTGTTCCGACAAATCCGATCCCACCGACACAGCCGACTACTTCAGCTCAGCCAACAACAGCACAGCCGACAACAGCTCAGCCTACAACAGCTCAGCCTACAACACAGCCTGCTACAACTCAGCCGGCAACAGAGCCTACAACTGTTCCTTCACAGACACTCACAGTAAATGCAACATCCAACTACTTCGGTTCTGCAACAAAGACCGAGGGCAAAGTGGGCGACAAGGTAACAGTTCTCTACAAGCTCAATGCAAATATGGGCATCGTTGACGGTCAGTGGACTGTTAAGTATGACACAAGCAAGCTTAAGTTCAATATGGCAGACAACAAGGCTGACGGCAGCCAGACAATTATGCCGAACCAGTCAAACCTTGTTTACAATGCTTATAACGATGTAATTAAGGGTAACTTTACTAACCCACAGAATCCTACAAAGTACAACGGCGATACATACATTTCACTTACTTTCGAGATTATCGGTACAGGCAGTGCGAGTGTATATCTTGACACAGAGTATCTTACAGTAGGTTATGTTTCAAACAACAAGCTTAATCAGCAGTCAGTTGTTGATAACAGCAAGGTTCGTGATATATCAGGCTTTGCAGGCTTTAAGAATGTTAAGGTGAGTGCAACAACTTCATTTGCAAGCGGTGCTTTCCTCGGCGATGTTGATATGGACGGCAAGATTACAGTTGCCGATGCAACACTCGTTCAGAAGTATATCGTAGAGCATTTTGCATTCACAGATCAGCAGTTCACAGCAGCAGATGTTGATAAGAACGGTGTACTCACAGTTAAGGATGCTACTATCATTCAGAAGTTTGTATCTCACCTTATCAGCAGCTTTGATTAAGCTGAATAAAATTTGATATATCGTTCCATTTAGTCGATATTACAGGGAATGCCCCTCACATTATGTGAGGGGCATTTTCCATTGCACATTTTTCAAAAAAGGCAGACAACCGTGTGATTGTCTGCCTGATTTTGTATATGAAATTTTAAGTTCAGATTACTTTAGTTCAGTTCAGATTACTTTTTTACAAGAACCTTTGTGATTTCGCTGATGTACATTTTGTGGAAATCATTGTTATACCACTTGTCAACACTGTCGTGGTCTGTAATGCTCTCGGCATTAAGATCCTGAGCATACATTTTTTTACATTCGAGAACAAGCTTCGCCTCTTCAAAATATACAGAGCCGTTTTCCGTGAACGCAGGAGTAAGACCTGTTTCCTTTACCTTGTCATAATCCTTGCCGCTCTTTGAACCGCAGAATTTGAGGGCATCTCTGTACTTTTCGTCAAAAAAGCTCATTGTATAACGGTTACCGTTTTCCATAAATGCAAATGTGTATCTCTGCGGACGGATGAATGTGAATGCAACGGGTTTGCCCCACATAATTCCAACGCCGCCCCAGCTTATCGTCATTGTGTTGAATTTTTCCTTGTCACCTGCAGTAACAAGCGCCCAATCGTCACCGATAAGCTTAAACGGGCTTTCAACAATTTCTTTCGGATTTATCTCTTTAAATGCTGACATATAAATCTTCCTTTCAACAATTGTGTTTTGTTTTATATAATAATATGCTTTTAAAATGTTATTTTGAATAGACTGCATCATTTTTTGCAAGAAGATAAACACAGTATTGGTTCATACTTATACCTTCTTTTTTTGAATGTTCGGCAAGTGAACGGTGCAGGCTTTTCGGAATTCTCAACTTAAACTGTCCCGAATATTCTTCAAGGCTGTCGGGTTCGTGAATTGTAACTCCGCTTTCAAAGGCGGCTTCAAGCCACGCTTTTTTAGCATCCTCGGCATTGGCAACAGCCGATTCTATCGTTTCTCCGCAGGCTATACAACCCGAAAGTTCGGGGAATGAAACAACAAAACCGCCCTCGTCCTTGTCCTCGACAACTTCCATACGATATGACATTGCAAGATAATCGTTAAGAGTTTTCATCATCTTTCGCCTCACCTTCAACAATTTGTCTTAATGCCTGTTTTCGTATTTCCGAATAATATTATATATGGTATCACATACGGTGTCAACAGGTTTTTGAAGTGATTCCAGCGGTTTTCACAAAATGAAAAATATGCAAAATGGGTGCATAAGTATGTATGAATATGCAAAAAGACATGAATAAAATGAATATTCATTTTTTATGAATATATACATTTTTCTGAAAATGCAGGGCGAAAGTGACATATCAACCGCCAAAAACACCGATAATACAGCGAAAAAGCGACAGATTTCAGTCAAATTGTACCCAAAAACATAAATTTGAAAAAACATTGAATATTTATTCAAAAAACACTTGATTTTTTGAAAACAGAGTGTATAATGAAAGAGTAATAAAAATTAAAGCAAAGGAAACACCGACCAAATGTGTTTTCAAATTCTGGAGGAATTAAAAATGGCTGGCAATAAGATTAAAAAGGTAGTTCTTGCATATTCAGGCGGTCTTGATACTTCAATCATCATTCCGTGGCTTAAAGAAAACTACGACAACTGCGAAGTTATCGCTGTTTCGGGTGATGTTGGTCAGGGTACAGAGCTTGACGGTCTTGAAGAAAAGGCTATCAAAACAGGCGCATCAAAACTTTACATTGAAGACCTCAACAAGGAATTTGTTGACGAATATATCATTCCTACAGTAAAAGCAGGTGCTGTTTACGAGGGCAAGTACCTCCTCGGCACATCTTTTGCTCGTCCTATCATTGCAAAAAGACTCGTTGAAATTGCAAAGGCTGAAGGCGCTGACGCAATTTGCCACGGCTGCACAGGTAAGGGCAACGATCAGGTTCGTTTTGAACTTGCTATCAAGGCTTACGCTCCTGATATGAAGATTATCGCTCCTTGGAGAACATGGGAATTCAAGAGCCGTGAAGATGAGATTGAATATGCTGAAAAGCACAACATTCCGCTCAAGATTAACCGTGAAACAAACTACTCAAAGGATAAGAACCTCTGGCACTTGAGCCACGAAGGTCTTGACCTTGAGAATCCTGCAAATGAGCCGATGTACAACAAGGAAGGCTTCCTTGAGCTCGGTGTTTCACCTGAGCAGGCTCCCGATAAGGCAGAATATGTAACTCTTACATTTGAAAAGGGTGTTCCCACAAAGCTTAACGGCGAGGTTATCGACAGCGTTGAACTCATTAAGGAACTCAACAAAATCGGTGGCAGAAACGGCGTCGGCATCACAGATATCGTTGAAAACCGTCTTGTTGGTATGAAGGCTCGTGGTGTTTATGAAACTCCCGGCGGTACAATCCTCTATGCTGCTCACGCAAAGCTTGAGGAAATCTGCCTTGACAAGGACACACTCCACTATAAGCAGAATGTTGCAAATGCTTTTGCAGAGCTCGTTTATGACGGCAAGTGGTACACACCTCTCCGTGAGGCTCTCTCAGCTTTCGTTGACAGCACTCAGGAGTATGTAACAGGTGATGTTAAACTCAAACTCTACAAAGGCAACATCATTGATGCAGGCGTAACAAGCCCGTATTCACTCTATGATGAGGAAATTGCTACATTTGACGAGGATCAGGTTTATGACCAGAACGACAGCGCAGGCTTCATCAACCTCTTTGGTCTTCCAATCAAGGTTCGTGCAAAAAAAGGCCTTATCAAATAATTGAATTTTTGATTTGCATACATAATCGGGGCAGGGAATTTCTCTGCCCCAATAAGTGTTTATTACACCTTTTTATTTTTTACGGTATTTGTCGGTTGAAAAATATTCTGCGATTACTTGCGGGCGTCTAATGAACGCCCCTACAGGTTAACCCAACATTAATAACAAGATGTAAATGAATATTTAAAACCAAAAGCAACAAAGTGCTTTACAACGGCTAAACATAATGTAAGGAGAAATAATAATGCAGCTTTGGAAAGGACGCTTCAAAAAGGAGCTTTCAAAAACTACTAACGATTTTAACAGCTCGATTTCATTCGACAGCAGAATGTATAAAGAAGACATCGAGGGCAGCATTGCCCACGCAACAATGCTTGGCAGATGCGGCATTATTAAAGAAGAAGAGGCAAACGATATCGTAAAAGGTCTTAACGGAATTCTTGCGGATATCGAAAACGGCACTCTGCACATTGATACGGAGGCTGAGGACATTCACACCTTTATCGAGGGTGAGCTTACCAAAAGAATCGGCGACAACGGCAAAAGGCTTCACACATCAAGAAGCCGTAACGATCAGGTTGCAGTTGACATCAAGCTTTACCTCAAAAAAGAGGTTGTCAATGTTAAGAATCTCGTTGTAGGTCTTATTAAGGTTATTGCCGACAAGGCTGAAAAGTACAGCGAAACCGTTATGCCCGGCTATACTCACCTTCAGAGAGCACAGCCGATTACATTCGGACATCATCTCCTTGCTTACGGTGAAATGCTTTTGAGAGATGTTTCAAGACTTGAAGACTGCCTTAAAAGAATGGACGAAATGCCACTCGGTTCATGTGCGCTTGCAGGCACAACATATCCGATTGACAGAACAATCACAGCCGAACTCCTCGGCTTTGACAGAATTACAAACAACTCTCTTGACGGTGTTTCCGACAGAGATTACTGCATCGAATTTGCATCGGTGCTTTCGATAATAATGGTTCACCTCTCAAGATTTTCAGAGGAAATCATTATGTGGTGCAGCTGGGAATTTAAATTCATTGAACTTGATGACGCTTTTTCAACAGGATCATCAATTATGCCGCAGAAAAAGAACCCCGATATTGCAGAGCTTGTTCGTGGTAAGAGCGGCAGAGTTTTCGGTGACAATATGACACTCCTCACAATTATGAAGGGTACTGCACTTGCATACAACAAGGATATGCAGGAGGACAAGGAGGCTATCTTTGACGCACTCGACACAGTTAAAATGTGTCTCACAGCCTTCACTCCAATGCTCGACACAATGCGTGTCATTCCTGAAAATATGAGAAAAGCCGCAGCAGGCGGTTTCATCAACGCAACAGACTGTGCCGACTGGCTCACAAAGAACGGCGTTCCGTTCAGAGATGCCTACAAGGCAACAGGCGAACTCGTTGCAAGATGTATTGAACTCGGTACAGACCTCGAAAATCTTCCAATGGACGAATACAAAAAGGTTTGCGATGTGTTCAATGATGATGTTTACAGTGCAATTTCACTTGAACGCTGTACAAACGAGCGTACAGTATTCGGCGGCCCTGCATCGGCAAATGTAAAGGCTCAGGCTAAGCGTGTTGCAGAAATCGCAGAAAAGCTGTAAAAAATAAAATAACATTCCGAATTAACGGAATGTTTCAAATAATTTAATAAATAAGCAAACTCAATGCCGATAAACCCGATTTTCGGGTTTGTTGGGGTTGCAGGGAAATTAAGGCGGTTGACACTCCCAAATGAATGGGGGTGATATGTATGACTGAAACGGTATTACTCGTAATTTTACTCGTAGCACTTGCAGAAGTCACTAAGGAACCACTGAATAAATCACATTAGAATATTGTTTGCACATCTTGCTGGCATATTTCTCGCCATATTGTTCAAAAAATCCTCGTAATGCGACAGCATTACTGTGGTTTGTTTGCTCAATCTGACAAGAAATCTGACGGTGCAATATGCACAAACGATTTAATCAGTGATTCCTTAAAACATAAAAAAATAACCGCCCGACGCTCTACTTTCGGACGGTTATTACACCAGATAAAGTAGGTCAACCGCTTTAAACGGTTTCCCCTGTAACCTTATTGTATAGTATATGCAAATAAAAGTCAATATGAATTGACAGAGATATAAAGTACGGCGAGCCGCCGTTCCCGGTTCATGCAAAAAGTGAACTGCCGTATTCAACACATACAGGCAAAGATTGATATAAATTTACAATAGATTAGGTGATAGCAATGAAAATAAAAGCAGGTATTGTCGGTGCAACCGGTTATGCAGGTGCAGAGCTTGTAAGACTTCTTACCGCTCATCCCGAGGCTGAAATTTCGGCAATCAGCTCTGTTTCCTTTGAGGGTGACAAGCTGAGCGATGTTTATCCGTCTTATACATTTTTGAACGATATGGTTTGTGAAAATCAGGACGCCGTTGTTGAAAAGAGCGATGTTATCTTTGCCGCTCTCCCACACGGTCTTTCACAGGAGCTTGCCGCAAAGTGCATTGATGCAGGCAAGGCATTTATTGATCTCGGTGCTGACTTCCGCCTTGAAAGCGAAGAAGAATACACCGAATGGTACGGCGGAACTTTTCTCGACAAAAAACTTCACGAACAGGCAGTTTACGGACTTCCTGAATTTTTCAGAGATAAAATCAAGGGCAAAAAGCTTGTTGCGAATCCGGGTTGTTACACAACCTGTTCACCGCTCGCAATTGCTCCTGCAATTGTAAACGGACTTGTCAGCACAAAGGGCATCATTTGCGACTGCAAAAGCGGCGTTACGGGTGCCGGCAGAAAGCCAAATCAGGGCAACCACTATCCCGAACTCAACGAGGGATTCCACGCTTATAAGGTTGCAAGCCACCGCCACACTCCAGAAATTGAGCAGACTCTTTCAAAGCTTTCGGGCGAAAAGGTTATTATTACCTTTGTTCCGCACCTTCTCCCCGTAAACCGTGGCATTCTCGCAACTGTTTATGCCGACATCAAAGACGGTGTAACCTTTGAACAAATCAGAAAGGCTTATGAGGACTTTTACAAGGATGAATTTTTTGTAAGACTTCTTGATGACGGCAAATGTGCCGACATTCACAATATCAAATATTCTAACTTCTGTGATGTTTCAATTCATCACGATAAGAGAGCAAACAAGCTCGTTGCCTGTGCCGCAATCGACAACATGGTCAAGGGTGCCGCAGGTCAGGCTATTCAGAATATGAACATCATCTTCGGACTTGACGAAAAAACAGGTTTGGTAATTGTTCCGCCTGCATTTTAAGGGTGAATATCTATGGAAATCAAGTATATTGAAAACGGCTCGGTCACTTCCGCAAAGGGCTTTACAGCCAACGGAATTTGTGCCGGAGTCAAAGCATCTAACACAACTAAAAAAGACCTTGCGCTCATTTACTGCGACAAGGTTTGCAACAGTGCGGCTATCTTTACAAAGAACCTTGTAAAGTCCGACACTATATATGTTACTAAAAAACACCTTGAAAACGGCACGGCTCAGGCTGTTGTCGTAAATTCAGGCAATGCAAATGCCTGTAACCCTGACGGCTATGAAAAGGCTGAGAAAATGTGCAGTCTTGCCGCAGACGCTCTCGGTGTTGACGAAAACGATGTAATCGTTGCATCAACAGGTGTTATCGGTCAGCCTCTCCCGATTGAACCCATTGCAAGCGGAATTGAAAAGCTCAAAGGCACGCTTTCAAAGGACGGCGGAACCTCTGCCGCAGAGGCAATTATGACAACCGACACCGTGAAAAAGCAGTGGGCTGTTGAAACGGTTCTTGACGGCAAAAAGGTTACAATCGGCGGTATTGCAAAGGGCAGCGGTATGATTCATATTAACATGGGTACAACTCTTTCCTTTGTAACAACCGATGCGGCAATTTCTTCCGAAATGCTCAAATCCGCACTTATCGAAGCCGCTGATGTCAGCTATAATATGGTAAGCGTTGACGGTGATACCTCAACAAACGATACCCTTGCAATTATGGCATCGGGTTATGCAGGCAACAAGGAAATCACAGAAAAGAACGATGATTACAAAACCTTTACAGCCGTTCTTACCGACGCATTCAAAAAGGTTGCAAAGAAGCTTGCAAAAGACGGTGAGGGCGCAACAAAGCTCCTTATATGCAAGGTTGACGGTGCAAAAGACGATAAGAGCGCAAAGATTATTTCAAAGAGCATCATCTGTTCAAGCCTTGTAAAGGCGGCAATGTTCGGGGCTGACGCAAACTGCGGAAGAATCCTCTGCGCAATCGGCTACAGCGGTGCCGAAACAGATGTTAAAAAGATTGATGTTTCATATAAATCCGCAAAGGGTGAAATCCTTGTTTGCAAGGACGGCAACGGTCTTGTGTTTGATGAGGACAAGGCTAAGGAAATTTTACTTGAGGATGAAATTGAAATTCTCGTGAAATTAGGTGACGGCAATGCATCTGCCGAGGCTTATGGTTGCGACCTTACCTATGATTATGTAAAAATTAACGGTGACTACCGCACATAATATGCGATTTGATTGTGTGAGCGGAAATCAACTACATAAAGGATTGAAGAAAATGGATGTTTCAAAGAGAGCCAAGGTACTTATACAGGCAATGCCCTATATCAAGAAATATTCGGGCGAAACAATTGTTGTAAAATACGGCGGAAACGCTATGATAAATGAAGAACTTAAAGCGGCAGTTATGAGCGACCTCGTTCTTATGCAGCTTGTCGGAGTCAATGTTGTGCTTGTTCACGGCGGCGGACCCGAAATCAATGCAATGCTCAAAGTCGTTGGCAAGGAAAGCAAGTTTATCAACGGTATGAGAGTGACCGACAAGGAAACTATCGACATTGTTCAGATGGTGCTTGCTGGCAAGGTCAACAAGAGCCTTGTTCAGCTTCTCGGCAGTCACGGCGGTAAGGCTATGGGACTTTGCGGTCTTGACGGCAGAATGCTCATGGCTGAAAAGCTTGTTACAGGCGCAGACCTCGGCTATGTGGGCGAGATTAAGGAGGTTAACCCCGAACCGCTCAACAACGCTCTTGCAAGCGGTTATATTCCGATTGTTTCAACCGTTGCAGGCGGTTATGACGGCAATGTATACAATATTAACGCAGACATTGCGGCATCGCAGATTGCCGCTAAAATCGGCGCAAAAAAGCTCATTCTTATGACAGATATCAGAGGACTTCTCCGTGATGTTCACGATGAGGATTCACTCATCCCCGTTGTCAATGTCAGCGAAGTTCCTATGCTCAAGCGTGACGGCATCATCAGCGGCGGTATGATTCCCAAGATTGATTGCTGTGTTGAGGCAGTCCGCAGCGGTGTAAACCGTGCCCATATCATTGACGGCAGAATCGAACATTCAATTCTGCTCGAGCTTTTCAGCGACGAAGGCATCGGTACAATGTTTTATTGATTAGCATTGCTGTTTTGCTGATTTGTAAAAACAGTAGAGGCGGTCATTGGTCGCCCGCTAAATAAAACTTTCTGTTTAACTTAAAATTTTTATTTGATAAAAGCAGTGTGTTGTTTGCCCCTACAGATTAAACACAACATTCTTCATATCAAAACATTTTTATTTTTATAAAACAAACCCATTCATCAAGTCGGGCGCCCAATGAGCGCCCCTACAGATTAAATTTTGGAGGGTGCAATGATTATACGAGAAATGACAATTGATGACTATGACGAGGTTTATAGGATGTGGCAGATTACCACAAAGCGTGCCCTCTCTAAGGCTGATGAAAGAGATCAGATGGAGCGTTATCTCAAGCACAACGCAGGTATGAGCCAGGTTGCCGTTGTTGACGGAAAAATTGTCGGAACCGTGCTTGCAGGTCATGACGGCAGACGAGGATTTATCCACCATATGGCAGTTCTGCCCGAATTCAGACGAAAGAAAATCGGTCACGCTCTTGCACAGACCGCTATCCAAAAAATCCGTGATGAGGGCATCGACAAAACTCACATTTTCTGTTATCAAAACAACGAAACAGGTCAGAGCTTCTGGCGTGATTTCGGCTTTGAAAAGCGTGAGGATGTTTTTGTTTACTCCTTCAGCAACGATAAAATATGAAAGGCTGTGACTAACTTGACTGCAAAAGAGAAAGATTTAAAATATATTATGCACACATACGGTCGCTACGATGTTGCTCTCAAAAGTGCAAAAGGCGTTACCGCATATGACGAAAACGGCAAAAAGTACATTGATGTTTCATCGGGTATCGGTGTAAACAGCCTTGGCTATTGCAATGACGGTTGGGTTGAGGCTGTTTCAAAGCAGGCAGGCACAATTCAGCATATGTCAAACTATTTTTACTGTTCACAGGCAAGTGACCTTGCCGAAAAGCTTTGCACACTTACAGGTCTTTCAAAGGTCTGCTTTGGCAACAGCGGTGCAGAGGCTAACGAATGCGCAATCAAAATTGCCCGTAAGTACAGCTTTGACAAGTACGGCGAGGGCAGAAATGAAATCGTAACGCTTAACAATTCCTTTCACGGCAGAACTGTTACAACTCTTGCCGCAACAGGTCAGGATGTTTTTCATAACTATTTCTTCCCGTTTACCGAGGGCTTTAAGTATGCAGACGCAGACGATATGGACGCCCTGAAAGCAGTTGTTTCAGACAAAACCTGCGCAGTAATGCTTGAACTCATTCAGGGCGAGGGCGGTGTAAATATCCTCGATCCCGAATATGTAAAAGAACTTGTTAAGTATTGCAACGACAACGATATTCTCGTTATTGTCGATGAGGTTCAGACAGGCGTCGGCAGAACAGGTAAGCTGTTTGCTCATCAGAATTACGGTATCCTCCCCGACCTTATGACGGTTGCAAAGGGGCTCGGCGGCGGACTTCCTATCGGTGTTTGTATGTGCGGTGAAAAGCTCAAGGATGTTATGTCACCGTCAACTCACGGCACAACATTCGGCGCAAACCCTGTTGTTTGTGCAGGTGCAAACTATGTTCTTGACACAGTTGCAAATGACGAATTTCTTGCCGAGGTTGAGAAAAAAGGTCAGTATTTTGAGGACAAGCTCACAAAAATTGACGGAGTAAAGAGCGTTCGCAGAATGGGACTTATGATTGGTATTGAGCTTGAAAAGGGCGATGCACACGACATTGCAGTCAAGTGCGTTGAAAACGGCTTGCTCATTATCACGGCAAAAGATTTGCTCCGTATGCTCCCACCGCTTGTTATTGATTACAATGAAATTGACGAGGCGATTAACATACTCGAAAAAACAATAAAGGAGAACAACTAATGAAACACTTACTTAAACTTGAGGACTGGTCAACAGAAGAAATTATCAACACACTTAACCTTGCCGATCAGCTTAAATATGAGCAGAAGCACGGCATTGAGCATAAAATTCTCAAGGGCAAGTCTCTTGGCATGATTTTTGAAAAGTCAAGCACCCGTACCCGTGTTTCATTTGAGGTTGGTATGACACAGCTCGGCGGTTATCCGCTTTTCCTCTCATCAAATGACCTTCAGATTGGCAGAGGCGAGCCTGTTGAGGACACAGCCCGTGTTCTTTCCCGTTTTCTTGACGGTATTATGATTCGTACCTTTGAGCAGAAAGAAGTTGAGGCTCTTGCAGAGTACGGTTCAATCCCGATTATCAACGGTCTTACAGACTATTGTCATCCATGTCAGGTTCTCGCAGACCTTATGACAATCCGTGAATTTAAGGGCAAGCTTGAAGGACTCAAGATGTGCTTTATCGGTGACGGCAACAATATGATGAACTCACTCATCGTTGGCGCACTCAGCACAGGTATGAGCTTCTCAGCCGCTTGTCCAAAGGATTATATGCCGCCTAAGAACATTATTGAGTTCGGTGAAAAGTACGGTAACGGCAAGTTTGAAATCGTAACAGATCCGCTTGAGGCCGCTAAGAATGCCGATATTGTTTATACAGATGTATGGGCATCAATGGGACAGGAAGAAGAAAAGAAAATCCGTGAGGCAGCATTCGCAGGCTATCAGGTTAACAAGGAGCTTATGGCTGTTACAAACAAGGATTGTATGGTTCTCCATTGTCTCCCTGCACACCGTGGCGAAGAGATTACTGCAGATGTATTTGAAGAGCACGCAAACGAAATCTTTGAGGAGGCAGAAAACCGTCTTCACGCTCAGAAAGCTGTTCTTGTTGAATGTATGGCAGATGAAATGCCTGAAAAAGTTTGATGACAGTTTGATTCTTTAAAACTTCATAAAAAGCAAAAAAGTCACATTGTACAACAGCAAGACAGCTGTTTTGTGCAATGTGACTTAATTTTTATTGCAAAACGGAGTATAATTCCATTGGGGGATAATAGCAAAATCAGAATTGCAGGTGTATAATTATGTTAAACAATTACACGTTTTATGGCGAAAAAGGAAGTCTTTAAAATGACAAGAGAACAAAAACAGCATATTCTGCATTTTGCAGTCAGCTCTCTGGGCGGATTTATGGGCGGATATGCAATTTACAATCACTGTGATGTGTTCGGTAACGCACAGACAGCAAATATGATTCACCTTGTCAGCAAGATTTTTACAGGTGATTTTGAGGGTGTTATATTTATCGTTATCGCTCTTTTGACATACATTCTCGGCAATGTTTTCTTTGTAATTGCCGACCGTTTCATTAAGCTTGAAACCAAAACCGTCAGCCTTATTGCAAGTGCGGCTGCACTTTTGATTATCGGAATTTTCCCAAACATTTCAAACAACTACCTTGCAATTCTGCCGATTCTGTTTGTAACCCCTGTTTTGTGGAATTCATTCAGAACAGCCGGAAGTTATGTTACATCTCCGATTTTCTCGACAAACAACCTTCGTGTTGCAACGGTTTCAACATTCACGGGTATTATTGACAAGGACAAGGATATGAAGAAAAAGGCTAAATTCTATTGGCTTACGCTTGCAAGCTATCATATAGGTGTTGTCCTTGCCTGCGTTCCGAGCGTTTTTATCGGTGTGAACAGCATCTGGTTCGGCTTGGTAAGCATTGCCCTTTCAACAGTTTCATATATGTGGCTCTGCGGAGTGTTCGACAGAAAAGAATCCTTTGCAACATCCGAAAGCTTAGCCGCACAGTCGGAATGAGTTTGTCGAATTGAAAATTGACGGCGAGCCACCGGTAGCGTGTCGCTGCACCCCGTTCGTGAAGACAGTTTGTAATATTAAAAACACATTATGCCCGAGCGGAAGTTTTTTAAAATTGAAAGTTGAAAATGGAAAATTGAAAATTGAGGTCGGGAAGATAATTTGCAAAATGCAAAATATTGTTTCCCGACCGTTTTTTGTTTATATGAAATTAACTGTTTAATTGTAGAGGAGAACCGTGTTCTGCCCTACTGAAATCCCAAAAAAGAACCCCCGAAGGTCACCGTCTTCGGGGGTTTTACTTGCGTGAACCTATTTACATAGTTTCTCTTTAGCTGTCTTGATTGCAGCACATAGTTTATTTGCTTGCAAGTGGTTTTATAATAATTCATTCGATACTATTATAATGCAATAAGTATATGAATATGTCAACCGTAGGGAAACTCACTCTTTCAGTTTATTAAGCTTTTCGATATGTTTCATACGCTTGTAGCGGTAGAGGATATTTTCTGCCCATTCACGGTCAATTTTGAGGAAGCCTTTGAGCTTTTTATCCTTATATGCAAGTGAATCGACAATTTTCTTCGATTTCACATAGATTTCAAGCCTTGCGGTCTGAACATACGGTGTATGCTTTTCGCCTGTAAAATATGTAAATCCCATTGTGTTGCGTTCACGGTCATACATTGAAAGGTAGCCGTCGTGAATTTCGGCACCGCCGAGTTTTTTTGAAACTGTCTGGCTGATTGCAAGTTTTGTCAGCTCAACCGACATATCGTCAAGTCCCGATTCAAAGATGAAGATTTTTTCTTTGAATGAATTGAATGATGGGACAATTCGTTTGCTTATGTTGCGAAGATTGCTGTATTTTTCTTCAAGATCATTGTCGCAGAGCTGAAAATGATCAATTTTCGGAATGAAATATACCATAAAACGATTCTTCATATCATTGTAGAGAATCGGATATGTGAGCCTTGCAGAGTATCCGCATGACGGACATTTCCACGCAAAAAGCTCACCGTCAAGCGCCCTTCTGCGCACACCCTTTGTCACGGATGGGTTGATGCTGGTATAAACATCAGCCTTGCTCATTTCACCGCACATAGGGCAGACGATTGCCTTTGTAATTTTCTTTTCAGGCATCCAAACCACCTCTTTAACACTCTATGAAACTAATTATAGCAATTGACCGTGATTTTAACAAGTAAATTTTAAAAAAATGTTGATTTTATCAAAATAATCTGTCATAATAATGTAAATAGGTTTAATATTATTCGCCGCCGCAGGATATGTCACAGTGTTTGTGCGGGGCGATTTTAAAAGGAGAGTTTACTATGACGATACTTGACAGCGTAAAAGGTACAGTAAATACAGCCGTTGACACAATCTCAACGGTAGCTCAGACAATAGTTGAAAAGAACAGAACAAATGCAAAACTCAATAGATTAAGACTTGTTATGAAGAGCGAAAGCGAGCTTATGAACAGAGCTTATATTGCTCTCGGCAAGGCTATGTATGACAGCAAGAAGAAAGGCGCTAAGGTTGATGATGCCGAGTGTGAAAAGCTTCTTAAAGTTATTGACTCTTCAAAGGCTAAAATTGCAAAGGCGAGAGAGTGCTACAGACAGATTGTTGACAGTTCAAACGATATTTTCTATGGCAATCCCGAGGTTGCTCCCGAAGTTAGAGAGGACGATATTGTTGACATTACAGTAGCTTGCTCAAACGAGAACGAGTACAAATCTTCTCCATTCAAAGAGGAAAAGCCGGCGGAGGAGTCTGCAAAAGAAGAGGCTGACGCTTTGCAGGAGAAGGCAGAGCCTGAGCATGTTACGAAGATTTGCGACCTCAAAGCAGAGCTTGAAGCTAAGCGTGAGGAAGGGTTTGCGGAGTCAGCCGATACAGAAGAGGATGACGACAGCGAATCGCCCCACGGTGAACTTTTTTAATAAACTCAATATTAAAATTTTAAAGCTGACAACCTGCCAATTTCGGCAGGTTTTTCTGCATTTTTAAAGTATAATTATACATTATGCCCCTTATGTGTATTGAATTTTTGTTGCAAAAATGGTAAAATTCATCAAAGACGAAAATATTCTGAAATAGAATTATTTTTTTGACAAAAAATACTATAATTAATTAGATATGCACAATGAGATTACTATGTATTGATTTCGGAGGCACAAGTTGAAATTAGGATTGGATATTGGCTCAACAACAATAAAATGTGTTGTGCTTGACGATGAAAACAAATTGATATACAGCACATATGAAAGGCATTATTCCCAGATTACTGAGAAGATTGCCGAAATTCTTGCGCTTGTACGAACAAAGATTGACGGTGTTGAAAATGCCGCAGTTGCTCTTTCGGGTTCTGCCGGAATGGGTGTTGCCGAGTCTGTCGGCATCGACTTTATTCAGGAAGTTTACGCAACAAGAGTTGCCGCTAATACTTTTATTCCCGGCACTGATGTTGTAATCGAACTTGGTGGTGAGGATGCAAAAATTTTGTTCCTTACAAACGGACTTGAGGTAAGAATGAACGGTACCTGCGCCGGCGGTACGGGTGCGTTTATCGACCAGATGGCAACACTTCTCAATGTTAAGCTTGAGGATATGGACGAGCTTGCAAAACAGCACGAAAAAACATATACAATCGCTTCAAGATGCGGTGTATTTGCAAAGACCGACATCCAGCCGCTCCTTAATCAGGGCGCGAGAAAGAGCGACATTGCAGAGAGTATTTTCAATGCGGTTGTAAGCCAGACTGTTGCAGGTCTTGCTCAGGGTAGAGAAATTGAGGGCCAGATTGTATACCTCGGTGGTCCGCTCACATTTATGAGCGAACTTCGCAACTGCTTTGACCGCACTCTCGGAACAAAGGGTATCTGTCCCGAAAATTCACTTTATTATGTTGCCTGCGGTGCAGCTTTGTGTGCCGAAAAGACTATTGACTTTGACAAGGTTATCGAAGATGTAAAGAACTACCGTGGCAGCGGTAACTTTGCTTTTAATAAACCGCTCTTTAACAATGAAGAGGAGTACAGAAAATTCTGCGACCGTCACGCAAAGGCTGATGTTAAGCAGAAAGAACTCAAGGGCTACACAGGCAAGGCATATATCGGTATGGACGCAGGTTCAACAACCGTAAAAGGTGTTGTTCTCAACGATGATGGCGAGTTGCTCTATTCAAAATATCTCCCCTCAAAGGGAAATCCTGTTGAAATTATGAAAGGATTCCTTGACGAGGTTTACGAAATCAATCCCGAAATAAATGTTGTTTCTTCTGCCGTAACAGGTTACGGTGAGGACATCATAAAGAACGCTTTTGCGGTTGATTACGGCATTGTTGAAACAATTGCCCACTTTACTGCCGCAAAATACTTTATGCCTGATGTTGAATTTATCATCGACATCGGCGGTCAGGACATTAAATGTTTTAAGATACATAACGGTGCAATTGATAACATCTTCCTTAACGAGGCTTGTTCATCGGGTTGCGGCAGCTTTTTGCAGACTTTTGCAAACGCTCTCGGTTATGAAATTGCCGACTTTGCAAAGCTCGGACTTTTTGCAAAGCGTCCTGTTGACCTCGGTTCACGCTGTACCGTATTTATGAATTCAAGCGTTAAACAGGCTCAGAAAGACGGAGCGACAATTGAGGATATTTCCGCAGGTCTTTCGCTCAGCGTTGTAAAGAACGCACTTTACAAGGTTATCCGTGCTTCAAGTCCCGATGAACTCGGCAAGCGTGTTGTAGTTCAGGGCGGTACTTTCCTTAACGATGCCGTTTTGCGTGCATTTGAACAGGAAATGGGCGTTGAAGTTGTCCGTCCTAACATTGCAGGTCTTATGGGTGCTTACGGTGCGGCTCTTTATGCAAAGAAAAAGTCAAAAGGCGTTGGCAAGAGTACAATTACCGACAAAAAGGGTCTTGATGAATTTGTTCACGAAATCAAGGTTGCAAACTGCGGTATGTGCAACAATAACTGCCGTCTTACAATAAATTCATTCGGCAAGGGCAGAAAGTTCATTGCAGGAAACCGTTGTGAAAGACCAATTACAAAGAAAGCTCCTGCAAACGATATGAATATGTACGCTTACAAGCTGAATCTTATTGATTCCTACAAGCCTGTTGAGGGCTTGAGAGGTAAGCTCGGAATTCCGATGGCTCTCAATATGTATGAACTTTATCCGTTCTGGTACAGATTCTTTACAGAGCTTAAATTTGAGGTTTTCCACTCACCGTATTCAACAAGAAAACTTTATCAGAGAGGTCAGCAGACAATCCCGAGTGATACTGTTTGCTTCCCAGCAAAGCTTGTTCACGGTCACATTCAGACTCTTATTGATATGGGTGCAGAAACAATTTTCTACCCGTGTCTTTCCTATAACTTTGACGAGCATCTCGGCGACAATCACTACAACTGTCCTGTTGTAGCCTACTATCCCGAGGTTATCAAAAATAATATGAAGGACATTCGCAAGGTGCACTTTATTAAGGAATATTTTGGTATTCACCGTCCGAATGATTTTCCGAAAAAGGCCTACGAAAGACTTTCTTTCCATTTTCCTGACATTACTCTTAATGAAATCAGAAATGCGGCAAAGCTTGCATATCAGGAACAGGAAAATTACAGAAAAAAGGTTATTGACAAGGGCAATGAAATTATTGCCAAGGCTGAAAAAGAGGGCAAAAAGATTTTTGTTCTTGCAGGCAGACCTTACCACATTGACCCCGAAATTAACCACGGAATCGACAGACTTATCTCAGGTTTTGATGTTGCAATAGTCAGCGAAGATGTCATTTCTCCGAGAGTTGAACACTTCCAGACTCATGTTCTCAACCAGTGGACCTACCACGCAAGACTTTATGCAGCGGCTAAGTATGTTACAACAAGAAAAGATATGGAGCTTGTTCAGCTTGTATCTTTCGGCTGCGGTGTTGATGCGATTACAACCGATGAGGTAAGAGAGATTCTTGAAAGCAAAAACAAGATTTACACACAGATTAAGATAGATGAAATTACAAACCTCGGAGCAGTTAAAATCCGAATCCGCAGTTTGCTTGCTGCACTTGAAAACGATTGATGAAAGGAAATTCTGTTATGGCAGAGTTGAAGTATGACAAAAAAACAGGTCGTTTGCTGTTTACAAAGCAGATGAAAAAGGAATATACAATCCTTATGCCGAATATGGCGCCTATTCATTTTAAAATACTTGAAAAGGTGTTCAACTACTACGGCTATAAGTCTGATTTGCTCGACACAACAGGTCCGGAGATTGCGCAGACAGGTCTTAAATATGTTCACAACGATACCTGTTATCCGGCTTTGCTGGTTATAGGTCAGTTCATCAATGCTTTGCAGAGCGGAAAGTATGATGTTCACAAGGTTGCCCTGATGATTACCCAGACAGGCGGCGGATGTCGTGCATCCAACTACATTTTCCTTTTGAGAAAGGCTCTCAAAAAGGCAGGCTTTGAGTTTGTTCCCGTAATTTCGCTTTCATTCGGTATGGAACACAACAGCGGCTTTTCACTCACACTTCCGCTTATCCGCAGATTTGTCGGCGGTCTTGTGTACGGCGACCAGCTTATGCTGCTTTCAAACCAGACAAAGCCCTATGAAGTGAACAAGGGTGAAAGTATGGCACTTGTTGATGAATGGACGGATAAGATTTCCGATATGCTCATTCAGGGCAAGGGTTACACGCTTGAAGAAATTGACGAAACCCTTGATAAAATTACAAAGTCATTCACAAAAATTGAGCTTAACAAAGTGCCGAAGGTTAAAGTCGGTATAGTTGGCGAGATTTATGTAAAATATTCCAAAATGGCTAACAACGGCCTTGAGGACTTTCTTGCAGAACAGGATTGCGAGGTTTGCGTACCCGGTCTTATGGGCTTTGCGTCATTCAAGGTTGATAACCGTATTGAGGACTACAAGATGTTCGGAGGAAGCAGAGTTAAATACAAATTCTGTTCGATGCTTCTTAATTACCTCACAAAGCTTGAGGGACTTATGGTTGATGCTGCTGAAAAGTACGGCTTTGTTCCGCCTCACAGATATGCCCACACAAAGGAGCTTGTAAACGGTGTTATCGGCTACGGCAGTAAGATGGGCGAGGGTTGGTTGCTGACAGCCGAGATGATTGAACTTGCCGATACAGGTTATGAAAACATCGTCTGCACACAGCCCTTCGGATGTCTGCCAAATCATATCAACGGCAAGGGTGCAATCAGAAAAATTAAAGAAATCAGACCGAATGCCAACATTGTTACAATCGACTATGACCCCGGTGCTCCAAAGGTAAATCAGGAGAACCGTATCAAGCTGATGCTTGCTGTTGGCAAAGAGGAACTCAAGAAAAAACTTGAGGCTGAAAAAAATGCTGAATCAGCTGAAAAGTAATTTAATATCAGAGCTTATGAGTCATCGCAAAATTGCGGTGGCTCTTTTTGTTTTTAGTAATATACGGCAGAAAAATTTAATACAATTTTACAGGGGTTTATCATGCTCAAAAGGGAAAAATAAGTTTAAAAATCGGGTGAAATTATGAATAATCGACTTAAAATGTTTTTTCAAAGGCTTGCACGGTGGCTGAATGTGCGTGAAATGCGACAGCACAAGGTCAAGTCAGGCGTTTATATAGTGATACGGCTCATACTTGCGTCACTTTTGATTGTCAGCATCTCAAACGGAAAATGGGAAAATGTTATGACCTGTGTGCTGACCCTCGGACTGTTAATGTTGCCGTTGTTTGTTGACAGAAAATTGTCGGTAGCGTTGCCGAGTGTGCTTGAAACGATTGTTGTGTTGTTTGTGTTTGCGGCAAATGTTATGGGTGAGCTCGGTGCGTTCTACGAAAAAATCCCCATATGGGATTCAGTACTTCATGCCGTGAACGGATTTATTTGTGCAGGTGTCGGATTCGGCTTGACCGATATTTTGAACCGCAGTAAGCGGGTGAAAATGAACCTTTCGCCAATATTTGTATGCCTGTTTTCGTTCTGCTTTTCAATGACGGTCGGCGTTGTGTGGGAGTTTTTCGAGTTTGGAGCGGATATGTTTTTCGGAAAAGATATGCAAAAGGACACCGTGGTTACGGCAATACATTCGGGGTTGATTTCGGGCAAGCCGAATGTGATAATGCACATCAGAAATATAACATCAACCGTTGTGAACGGAGAAAACCTCGGCATTGACGGCTACCTTGACATCGGCTTGATTGACACAATGAAAGATTTGCTTGTGAATTTTGTAGGCGCAATGGTCTTTGATACCGCAGGTTGGTTCTACCTAAAAGGCAGAAGTGCAGGTTTTTTACGGAATTTTATCCCCGTTAAAAAATAATGACACAATGTTTATGTAAAATCAAATTATATAAATGAGTTGCATATGGTATTTGAACGCTATGCGTTCAATCGTGTGCATCGCACACGAACGGGCGAACGAGGTTCGCCTCTACAAAATATAGGCGAATATAAAAATACCAAAAATAAAACAGTCGGGCTGCAATCGCTTGCAATTTGCAAACTGGCTACCCGACAATAATTTTCCATTTTTCACTTTTAATTTTCAATTAGCAAGAGGGCAGTCACATTGTTGTGACTGCCCTCGTGTTTTGGTGGTATTCTTTTATTTAAAATTACTTGTCTTCCTGAAGGGTGATTTCAACCTCACCGTTGCCTGTTGATGAACTGTAGTATTTAACCTTGATTTTGTCCCCCGGCTTGTGGGTTTCAAGAATCGCATAAACATCTGCAAAGCTTGTAATTGTTTCGCCGTCCACCTCTGTGATGATATCGCCTTCTTCAAGGCTTGTGCCGTCACACGGACCGCCTGAAACGATGCTCTGAACATAAATGCCCTGCGGAATGTTGTAATTTGATGCCTGATCGGAGGTTACCGCAATGCCCGAAATACCGATTTTTACTCTGCCTTCAACATAGCCGTTCTTTACAAGTGTGTCAACAATGTTTTTTACTGTCTGTGACGGAATCGCAAAGCCCATACCTTCGTAGGTTTCGGAAACAATCTTTGAAGTTGTAATTCCGACAACCTGACCGTAGTAGTTTACAAGCGGACCGCCTGAGTTGCCCGGGTTGATTGCGGCATCTGTCTGAATGTATTTTGTAAGGCTTGATGTTGAAAGCTTTCTGTCAAGCGCTGATATAACACCCTTTGTTGTGGTGTTATGATAATCAAGACCGCCGGGATTGCCGACTACTATAATGTCCTGACCAACCTCAAGCTGTGACGAATCGCCGAATGTTGCAGGAGTAAGTCCCTTTGCATCGTCCATTTTGAGAACTGCAATATCGGTTCTTGAATCGTAACCTACAACACCTGCCTTGTATTCCTTGCCGTCAGATGTTACAACTCTGATTGCATAGGCTGTTTTGCTGTTGCCAATTACATGAGCGTTTGTGATAACATAGCCGTCCTGTGAGAAGATGATACCGCTACCCTGTGAAGATGCTGTTGTTGTGTCAGCCTTGTCAGGGGCATCGTCAGAGTAGCAGAGAATGCCGACTACCGAATTCGAAACTTTTTCGGACGCTTTTGCGGCTGTGTAGCTGTTATTTGTCTTTGCATCTTTCGGGTTGCTCTCAAGCTTCATACCCGAATAACTTTTGTTTGTCTTGTCGCTGTAGTCCGATTCATCGTGAGTTTTGCCCTGTGATGAGGTGTCGGGGAGAGTTGAAAACGGTGTTGTGCTGTCCTCGTTCGGAAGCGTGAACGAATTGTCGTAATCGCTGCGGTTTTTACTGCTGTTGGATGAATCTTTAAGACCTACCGAAAATCCGTAAACCATCATACCGACAAAACCGATTGCAAGAAGTGAACAGAGAACGATAATCAATGCAATAATTCCGCCCTTTGTTTTCTTTTGGGGGTACTGTGCATACATCTGCGGATTGTACTGTCCGTTATATTGCTGATTATATGTACCGTTTTGGTTGCCGTAGGGCATTTGACCGTACATATTCTGCTGCGGGTTCTGATGGTACGGTGGTACATTCTGATTGTACTGCGTGTTGTTCTGATACTGTCCGTACTGCTGATTGTTTTGATTATACTGTGGATTCTGTCCGCTGTAGGGATACTGACCGTAACCGTACTGCCACGGCTGTGGAGTCGGATTTTGATACTGGTTCTGCTGATACGGCGGAACATTTTCGTTCGGATTTGCATTGTTTTCTGTGTTTGATGCGTTGTCGCCGAAAACATAATCACCGTACTGTGTGCTGTCATTCTGTGACGGCTGAACATTTTGAACCTGCTCCGTATGTGTTTCGGGTTCGGAAACGGGACTTGTCTGTTCCGTATTCATACTATTGTTTTGTACGGGCTTTTCGGTGAACGGCTTCTGCGGTTCAAACCCTCCCATATTGTTGTTGTCAAAATTGTCCATAAAAGTTACTCCTACATTTATTATGTTACCGTGGGGGAATATCATTCGCCCGCCCCGGTGAAATTGTTTGTTTAAATTAATTTATATTAATGTAATAAAAATTGTGTGTCAGTTTGTAGCAGCGAACACGGTTCGCCGCTACATAATATCGCTTGGCATATGATTTTATGCTATATCTACATTATACCTTTTCGCAAAATCAAAATCAACCTTGTTGTGTTACGGAAGTGTGAGTTTATTTTGAAAGTTTAGTGATAATTGACTAAAACAGGACAAAATGAAGAATTTTTCGACTAATTGTTAAAATTTTCACTAAATCTTCTTTTTAGGTCTTTATATTTTCAAAAATATATTGTATAATAAACTTAAATCGGCAGGTGGGGACGCTTGTCTGCTGAAATTTTTTACAAAAGGAAGATTAAAATGCCATTAGTAAACGCTAAAGAAATGCTTACAAAAGCAAAGGCAGGCCACTATGCAGTAGGTCAGTTCAACATCAACAACCTTGAATGGACAAAATCAATTCTTTTAACAGCACAGGAACTCAACTCACCTGTTATCCTCGGTGTATCTGAGGGTGCCGGTAAATATATGTGCGGCTACAAAACAATCGTTGGTATGGTAAACGGTATGCTCGAGGAACTTAACATCACAGTTCCTGTTGCTCTCCACCTTGACCACGGTTCATACGAAGGCGCTAAGAAGTGCATCGAAGCCGGTTTCAGCTCAATCATGTTCGACGGTTCACACTATCCGATCGAAGAAAACATTGAAAAAACTAAGGAACTCGTTGCAACTTGTAACAAGCTCGGTCTTTCACTCGAGGCTGAAGTTGGTTCAATCGGCGGCGAGGAAGACGGCGTAATCGGTATGGGCGAATGCGCAGATCCTAAGGAATGCAAAATGGTTGCAGACCTCGGCGTAACAATGCTCGCAGCAGGTATCGGTAACATTCACGGTAAGTATCCTGCAAACTGGAAGGGCCTCAGCTTTGAAACTCTTGACGCTATCCAGCAGCTTACAGGCGAGATGCCGCTCGTTCTCCACGGCGGTACAGGTATCCCTGCCGACATGATCAAGAAGGCTATCTCACTCGGCGTTTCAAAGATCAATGTTAACACAGAGTGCCAGCTCGCTTTTGCAGCAGCTACAAGAAAGTACATTGAAGAGGGCAAGGATCTCGAAGGCAAGGGCTTCGATCCAAGAAAGCTCCTCGCTCCCGGTGCAGAGGCTATCAAGGCTACTGTTAAGGAAAAGATGGAACTCTTCGGTTCGGTTAACAAGGCTTAATTGTAAGCACGCAAACTTAATCTTTGCAAAAATTTCAGGGACAGCAAAACGCTGTCCCTGTTTTTTGTTTTATATAATGTTTAGAGCAATTTGTCGATAACTGTCAGAATGTCCGAGTCTATGCAGACGGACTGATCCTTTATTTCAGGCGGAGCATAGGCACAGCCGAGATTTACGCACACATATGATGCGTTTGGATTTTGTGCTGTCATTTTCTGAAAAGGATACTTTATCCATACGGGAGTGTTGTTTCCTACTCCGAGTTCGAGAAAAACGGTTTTAAGTCCCTCGTGTCTGCGGATAAAATCGTCATAGCGATTTTTGGCTTTGTACCAACCTTCGTCTTGGACAAAACTGTCGTCACAACGCAGATTGGTTGTCATAGGTTGTCCGCAGTTCGGACAGTACGGCACAAGCTCGGACGGAATTTTCATATTCTTTTGCAACTGAACCATTTTCAAAACAAGTTCTTCGTTGTCATATGTCTTTTGACAGCACGGCTTACAGCATTGAAAAAGTCCGTAATCGCCCTGCATATAGAAAAGTCGCTGTTTATCGAATCCTGACTTTTGAAAGCAATGGTCAACATTTGTGGTGATAACAAAGCAGTCCTTGTCTTTGACAAGTGACAAAAGTTTTTGATACAGCGGTTTCGGTGCGTCAATATAGCGGTTGCAGTAAATCTGCCTGCTCCACCACGCCCAGTATTCTTCAAGGGTTTGATACGGATAAAATCCGCCGCTGTACATATCGGTAATACCGTATTTTTCGGCAAAATCGGAAAAATACTTTTCAAATCTTTCTCCCGAATAATCAAAACCTGCCGAGGTTGAAAGTCCTGCCCCTGCGCCTATTACAACGGCATCGGCACTTTTCAGCAAGTCTTTGACACGGTTAATTTTGTCCGAGAAGTTTTTCATAGATTTGTCTGTCGGTATCCTTAAAAACATTGAAAATCACCTTCTTTACAGTCTTGTTTTCGGCTAAAAATTTTCTGACCGTAGACACGGCAATCTCTGCCGCCCTGTCATTCGGAAAACGAAATTCTCCTGTTGAAATACAACAGAATGCAATGCTCTCAATATCGTTTTGTGCCGCCAGTTCAAGACACGATTTGTAACAGCCTTCAAGCTTTTTGCAATGCTCCTTTGTGAGTTTATCGGAAACAATCGGACCGACCGTGTGGACAACATATTTACACGGCAGATTGTAGGCGCTTGTCAGCTTTGCCGTGCCTGTCGGTTCGGGATAACCCTGTTTCTGCATAATTTCTGCACATTCAAGGCGGAGCTGAACTCCTGCAAATGAGTGAATACAGTTGTCAATACAACGGTGGTTCGGTACATAGCAACCCGTCATACCGCTGTTGGCGGCATTGACGATTGCGTCGCACTTTAGGGTTGTTATGTCGCCTTGCCAAAGGCATATTCTGTCCGTTACGGGTACAAGGTGTTCGGAGTCGGTAATGCCTTTTTGTGCGGTTTCTTCGGCAAGGTATTCGTTTTGAATCGTTAGAAAAGTTTGGTCACAACTTTTCGGCATACGAATGTTCAGCAGTCCACGCAGTAACAATTTCTGTCTATTTTTATCATTCGGGACGGAAATGTCCGCATACGCACTGTTTTCGTTAATTAAGCTGTTGATTAAAAATCTTCTTTTTTCTGTCTGATTCATACGAATACCTTTTTGAAAAATACCTTTTTATCTATTACTTGCTTACAACTGAAATTCTTTCGCCGATGTGATTGCCGTTTGCAATTTCGTCAACAAAAGCGATTGAATAGTCGGCATAGCTGATAACGCTTTCGCCTTTTGAGTTGAGAACAAGCTCTTCACCGCCGAGTGTGTACTCGCCTGTTCTTTCACCGTCAGCCTGAAAATCTCCTGCAGGGCTTACATATGTCCACTTAACATCGTTTCTCTTGCGAAGTCCGTCAAGAAGAACCTGATGTGCGGCTGCAAGGGGCTTGAATGCATCGGGAAAATCTTTGCCGTCTGCAACTGTGATTGTGTGTTCGGGGTTCACATAAAGACTGCCCGCACCGCCGACAATAACAAGTCTTGTGTCTGTGCCTGCAAGAAGATTGCAAAGAAACTCGCCTGCTTTTGGAATAACGGGAATAGTTTCTGCTGTCCAACCGCCGCAAGCGTCAACTACAACATCGTAGCCGTTTAAATCTTCCTTTGTAATGTTGAACAAATCTTTGGTTACTGCGTTTTTGGCAACCGACTTGTTTTCGCCTCTTACAAAAGCCGTAACATCAAAACCTCTGTTTACTGCCTCTTTTGTGATGAGCTGTCCTGCTTTACCGTTTGCACATACTACTGCTATTTTCATAATTATACCTCCTGAAAATTGTGTTGAAAAGTTTTTGTTTTGAATAATTTTGAATATGGAAAATGTGAATCGATTCGTTGTAACCTTTTTGATTACAACGATATTATATACCTGTCTTGTTGTAATGTCAATAGTTACAACGAAATTTTTTTAAAAATTTTTTCAGGAGTTTTTTGCAACAAAAAAAGCATCGGATTTTCTCCGATGCCGTAATTATTTCTGTATCAACTTTTGAATATCGCTTTCAATATCTGCAAGGGTGATTTTTTTCAGTTCATTTTCCATTGCCTGCTGAACCTTGTCAAGCCTGTTGTCAAGAACGGTGTGAATGTTTCTGCCGACAGGACATTTGGGATTTGGATTTTCGTGAAAATGAAAAAGCTCGCCGTTTCCAACGCATTCAACCGCCTTGTAGATATCGAGAAAAGTAATCTTGTCAAGCGGTTTTGAAAGGTCTGCACCGCCCGAACCTCTTGCAACCTCAACAATTCCTGCCGATTTGAGCTGACCGAGAATTTTGCGGACGATAACAGGGTTGACATTCGTACTGCCTGCAAGAAAATCACTCGTCACCTTGTATTCATTTTTAAAGGTTTCAATACAGGCGATAATGTGAATTGCCAGAGTGAATCTGCTCGAAATCTGCATATGTAAAGCTCCTTTGGTTTGTTTGGTCTGATAATTATTATATGATAAGTTAGTTGTAAAGTCAATTGTTACATCAAAACGGATTGTAATTGTTACTTTAAAACATAAATCGGGTTGACAAATGCGATAATCGGTACTATAATAATTGTCAACCAATAAAATAATTTGGTTGACAATCTGCAAAACAATAGAAGCGGTTTTGCAAAGGAGAGGTAATTTTATGACAGAAGCAAAAAGTAATGTATTAAGCCTTGTGTATATGGCGATGTTCGTTGCAATCATCACAGTGTGCGCACAGATTCAGATTCCGATGACAGTTCCGTTCACACTTCAGACTCTCGGCATCTTTATGGCGGCGGCTATGCTCGGTTGGAAAAGAGGACTCATCAGCGTTGCGGTTTATGTTCTCCTCGGTGCAATCGGTGTTCCTGTGTTTGCAGGATTCTCAGGCGGAATCGGTGTTCTCGGAGGCCCGACAGGCGGTTATATCATCGGTTTCCTCTTTACGGCGCTTATCGTTGGATTTATGACTGATTTTCTCGGCAGAAAGCTTTGGGTGCTTGCGGTTTCAATGGTTGCAGGCCTTGCAGTATGCTATCTTTTCGGTACAATCTGGTTTATGATTGCAATGCACACAGACTTTGCCGCCGCACTTCTCACCTGCGTTGTTCCGTTCCTTCTTGCAGATGCTGCAAAGATTGTTGTTGCAACAGTTTTGGTGAATCGTCTTGACAAAATCGTTAAGCTTTAAGTTCAGACCGCATCACAGCCTTTGTGTGCAGTTTTTTGAAGGCAAGGGTTACAGCGATGAATTTGTCTGCGGAATGGCAAAAATAGTGTCGGTTCTTGAAAATAACAACGCAAACCTTACGCTTACGGGCGGTTGTGACGAAATTTGTTCATCGTGTCCGAACCGTGACAACGGCAGCTGCGATGTTACGGGCAAGGCGTCATGCTATGACAAAAGATGTCTTGATTTGCTCAAAATGAAAATCGGTGATACAGCCGATTGGAAAGAGCTTTCGAGAATTGCAAGAGAAAATATAATTTTAAAAGACAGGCTTTCGCAGGTGTGCGGCGACTGCAAATGGTCGCATATATGCCGTGATAAAGCTGATAAAATGAAAAATCTTCATTAATCCTCATAGATATATCATGATAAAAGACCTCACGAATTTCGTGAGGCCTTTTGTTTACGGCGAGCCGCCGTTCCCTGTTTGTGCAGACAGTTTGTATATTTTAAAACATATTTTGCCCGAGCAAATATTTGTAATTGTCTTTGCAATTTGTGTTGTAGGGGCGTTCATTGGACGCCCGCCTTGATGAAACATTTTGTTTAGTCACATATGTTTTGATGTGATAAATGTTGTGTATCGAATTTGCACGCATTGCGTGCAAACCGTGTGCATTGCACACGGTTCGCCCCTACAATATAACAATTGTTTTGCGGCATTTATAAAATTTAATCTGTTATGAAAATTCTGCCGTTACCTGCGGGCGTCCGATGAACGCCCCTACAGTTTGGTTTGTACAAACAATTAAAATGCTACGCTCGGGTATCATAAGTTTTTTATTGTACAAACTATCTTCACGAATTGACTGCCGAGGCACTCGGCTATTGACTTTTGGAGGAAATTGGATTATTATTTAAACTGTATAACTTTAAGTATGCTTATTTTTAAGATATATGATTTGTGAAGGAGTTGAAAAAAGTGCCGGATCTTTCGATAATTTTCGATATGGGTGTTGTTGCACTGCGTTTTCTTATGCCTGTTTATGCAATAATAATTGTGTACCAGTGCTTTGCCGCAATGCGCCGCCGCCGCCGTCCCGAAACTCCTTTGATTTCACTTTTGAACCCTGCAACGGGCGAGATGCTCCCCGTGCTTTTTTGGGAAAATTCAATCGGCAGAAGTAAAAGCAGTGATGTAACCGTTGATGACCCGACAGTTTCAAGAAATCATTGCGTACTCCTTCGCCGTAAAGACGGTTGGTATGTAAATGATACCGACTCAAAGAGCGGCACAATGCTCAACGGCAAAAGAACAAGGGGCAGAGCAAAGGTGCTAATTGACGATACAATAACAATAGGCAGTACAAGCCTTATAGTAAAAAGAGGCGAGGAGTTCCAACAGCCGTTGCAGTCGAGCTGGTTTTTCTCAAAGGTCAGCGATAAGCCTGCAATGAAATCGTGGAAGCTTATGCTTCTTATTACATTTTTTCACTTTTTTATGTGCGTTCAGGCAATGTTCTGGAATGACGGCACAAATACAATGGCTCCGCTTGTGCTGTTCGGCGCTCTTGCGGCTGTTGAATGGGGATTCTTCTTTATCTCCTATTTTGTAATCCGCAGAGTAAATTTCGAGCTTGAATCGCTTGCCCTGTTTTTGACGGGCATAGGCGTAATGATGCTTATCAGACAGTCGGAACGCTCGGCTTATGTTCAGCTTGTTGCCGCCGCAGTAGGTATGATTATCTTCTGCATAATCATCAAGCTGATTGAAGATCCCGATAAGGTAAATAAGCTCAGACTTCCGGCAATGATTTGTGCGGTCGGTCTTTTGGGCGTAACAATTGTATTCGGTAAGATTACAAACGGCGCCGCCAACTGGATTTATATCGGCTCGTTTTCATTTCAGCCGTCAGAGCTTGCAAAGATTATCTTCATCTTTATCGGCGCAAGTTCTCTTGATGTGTTGATGACAAAGAAGAATTTGCTTGAGTACATTATCTTCTCGGCAGTCTGCGTTGGTCTTTTGGCTCTTATGGGTGACTTCGGTACTGCGCTAATCTTCTTTGTAACATTTTTGCTCACAGCGTTTATGCGCTCGGGCGATTTCAAGACGATTATTCTTGCTGTTGCCGCCGCAATTTTCGGCGTAACCTTTGTCCTCAAGTTTAAACCGTATGTTGCCGACCGTTTTTCGGGCTGGCGTCATGTGTGGGAGCATACTCAGGACAACCTCGGTTATCAGCAGGCAAGAGTTCTCACATATATGGCAAGCGGCGGACTTTTCGGCGTAGGTATCGGCAACGGTTTTTTAAAGCAGGTTGCCGCATCCGAAAGTGACCTTGTTTTCGGACTTGTTTCGGAAGAAATGGGCGTTATCGTTGCGTTCACACTTGCCGTGGCAGTAGGTGCAATGTTTATTTATGCAAGGGCAATTACAACCCGCAGCAGAAGTACCTTTTATTCAATTTCAGCGTGCTGTGCGGCAGGACTGTTTGTCGTTCAGCTTTCTCTCAATGTTTTCGGTGCAACCGATGTCCTTCCGCTTACAGGCGTAACATTTCCGTTTGTGTCTGCCGGCGGTTCAAGTATTATGTCTTGTTGGGGACTTGTTGCATTCATCAAAGCCGCAGACGAGAGAACTTATTCGGTAAAAAGATAAGTTTAGTAAATTGAAAGTTTATTTTTCATATATGTATTTTGGTATTAAATAAAATTAGTGCCGTTACTTGCGGGCGTCCAATGAACGCCCCTACGGATACACAGGGTGGTGTAAGGTTTGAAAAAAATACTTCGCAGAAGTACACTTATATATATAGTTGCGCTTGCGTTTATCGGCGGACTCGGCTATCTTGCCTTTGAGCTTGTAACAGGGGCAGACGATTGGGTTGATCAGGCATATAATGCGCATATAGCAGGTGACGGCGGCCTTGCACAGGCAGGTGCGATTTATGACCGCAACGGCACGGCTCTTGCACAGACGGTTGACGGCAAAAGAGTTTATAACGAAAGCGAGAGCGTAAGAAAATCTCTTCTTCATGTTGTGGGCGATGACAGCCTTAACATTTCAACGGCTGTTCAGAGTATGTATCGTTCTCAGCTGATAGGCTATAACCTTGTTTTCGGACTTAATATGCCGGAATCATTGCGTGCCTCTCACGATATAAAGCTGACAGTCGATTCCGCAACCTGTGCGGCGGCTTATGATGTACTTGCAGCTTATAACAAAAAAGGTGCATGTGTAATATATAACTACAAAACAGGCGAGGTTATCTGTTCCGTAAGCACCATGGCTTACGATCCGCAGGCTCCTCCCGAAATTACCGAGGACAACGAAAGCGAATACGAGGGCGTTTACCTTGATAATGTGCTTTCGTCAACCTTTACTCCGGGTTCAATCTTCAAAATCGTTACATCTGCGGCGGCAATCGAGAATATTCCCGACCTTTATGACCGCACTTGGGTTTGTAACGGAAGTGAGAACATAGGCGGAAGTGAAGTTACCTGTACGGAAACTCACGGAACGCTGACATATAAAGAGGCAATGGCACATTCCTGCAATATTGTTTTTGCAAAGCTTGCCGTTGAACTCGGAAGTGACACAATGACAAAAACTGCCGAGAAAATCGGCATTAACAGCTCCTTTGATGTTGACGGAATTAAAACCGCAAAAGGTTCATATGATGTCAGCGATGCCAATGAAAACCAGCTCGGCTGGTCGGGTGTGGGTCAGTATAATGACAAGGTAAACCCGATGCAGATGGCAATTATCTGCGGCGCAATCGCAAACGGCGGTAAGGCTACAAACCCTACCCTTATCAAAGATGAGTCCATACTCTCCGCACTCGGCATAAACTACAAGAGCAGCGGACAGGAGCTTTTTTCATCCGATACGGCGGCAAAGCTTGATGATGTTATGAGATACACCGTTTCGGATTACTACGGCGACAACCTTTTCGGCGGACTTACAGTCTGTGCCAAAACAGGTACGGGTGAAGTCGGCGATGATAAGAACCCTAACGGCTGGATGGTCGGTTACTCAAAAGATGAGGACTGCCCTCTTGCATTTGCCTGTGTTGTACAGGATTCGGGTTTCGGTTTCCAATATGCAGGTCCCGTGGTTGAGGCCGCAATGATTCAGGCTGCAAAAAGCCTTGGAGCGTCTGCGGTGCAGTAAATTAAAATTATATTATTGAAAATACAGTTTGACCGATTTTTTCGGTACATTGAAAGGAAGAACCCTGATGAATTTTTTAAAAGCTATGTTCGGCAACTACAGCAAGCGTGAAGTTAAGCGTGTGCAACCAATCTGTGACAAGGTGCTTGCACTCGAAGATAAATATGCGGCTATGAGCGAAAGTGAACTCAAGAACCAGACAACAATTCTTAAAGAAAGACTTGCAAACGGCGAAACAACAGACGATATTCTCCCCGAGGCATTTGCAACCTGTCGTGAGGCAGGCTGGAGAGTGCTTGGTATGAAGCACTTCCCCGTTCAGATTATCGGCGGTATCGTTCTTCACCAGGGCAGAATTGCCGAGATGAAAACCGGTGAAGGTAAAACCTTGGTTGCTACCCTGCCTGCATACCTCAACGCACTTACAGGCGAAGGTGTTCACATTGTAACAGTCAACGATTACCTTGCCCGCCGTGACTCGGAGTGGATGGGCAAGCTTTACAGATACCTCGGTCTTTCGGTTGGTCTTATCTGTCACGACCTCGACAATGAGGGCAGAAAAAAGGCTTATGCCGCAGACATTACATACGGAACAAACAACGAACTCGGTTTTGACTACCTCCGTGACAACATGGTAGTTTACAAGGAAAACAAGGTTCAGCGCCCGCACGCATTTGCAATTGTCGATGAGGTTGACTCAATCCTCATTGATGAGGCGAGAACTCCTCTTATTATTTCGGGTAAGGGCGACAAGTCAACAGACCTTTATGCAAAGGCTGACGCTTTTGCAAAAACTCTTAAAGTTCAGCGTTTTGCAGAACTTGACGCAAAAGAGGATATGGAGGAATATTACAAGGAAAACGACATTGATTATGTTGTTGATGAAAAGCAGAAAACAGCAACCCTCACACAGAGCGGTGTTAAGAAAGCCGAAGAATTTTTCGGTATTGAAAACCTCACCGATCCCGATAACCTTACAATTCAGCACCATGTAAATCAGGCTATCAAGGCTAACGGCGTCATGAAGCTTGATGTTGACTATGTTGTCAAGGACGGCGAAGTTATCATCGTTGACGAATTTACAGGTCGTCTTATGTACGGCCGTCGTTTTAACGAAGGTCTTCATCAGGCTATTGAGGCTAAAGAGGGCGTAAAGGTTCAGAGCGAAAGCAAGACTCTTGCTACAATCACATTCCAGAACTACTTCCGTCTTTACAAAAAGCTTTCGGGTATGACAGGTACTGCTCAGACAGAGTCGGAAGAATTCCAGGAAATCTACAAGCTTGATGTTGTTGAAATTCCTACAAACAAGCCTGTTTTAAGAAAAGACCTCCCCGATTCGGTTTATAAGACAGAAAACGGCAAGTTCCACGCTGTTATTGACGCAATTGTTGAGGCTCACGAAAAGGGACAGCCTGTACTTGTCGGTACAATTTCAATCGAAAAATCAGAAGTTCTTTCAAAAATGCTCAAAAAGAGAGGCATCAAGCACAATGTCCTCAATGCTAAACAGCATGAAAAAGAGGCTGAAATTGTTGCTCAGGCAGGTAAACTCGGTGCGGTAACAATCGCAACCAACATGGCAGGTCGTGGTACTGATATTATCCTCGGCGGTAACGCAGAGTATATGGCAAAAGCCGCAATGCGTAAGCAGGGCTTTACAGAGGAGCTTATCGAAGAAGCTACGGGTTATGCGGAAACCGATGATGAAGAAATCATCAATGCAAGAAATACATTCAGAGAACTGAATGACAAGTATAAGGAAGAAATTAAGGGCGAGGCTGAAAAGGTAAGAGAGGCCGGCGGTCTTTACATTATGGGTACGGAAAGACACGAGTCACGCCGTATTGATAACCAGCTCCGTGGTCGTGCAGGCCGTCAGGGCGATCCGGGTGTCAGCCGTTTCTTCCTCTCAACCGAGGATGACCTTATGCGTCTGTTCGGCGGTGACAGAATGAAAATGATGATGGAGCGTATGAATGTTGCCGAAGATATGCCTATTGAGAATAAGATGCTCACAAGTATTATCGAAGGCTCACAGGAAAAGGTTGAGCTTCGTAACTTTGGTATTCGTAAGGATGTCCTCCAGTACGATGATGTTATGAACAAACAGCGTGAAATCATCTATGGTCAGCGTGATCAGGTTCTTAACGGTGAGGATCTCCACGAAACAATCCTTAAAATGGTTGAGGATACAATCGCAACATCAATCAAGCAGTATCTCCCCGAAGGTCCTGCAGAACATTGGAACTTCCAAAGCCTCAAGGATTATTACGCAGGCTGGCTTATAAAAGATGAATCAAAGTATGATTTCAGCCTTGAGGATCTTGAAGATATGGAACCCGAAGAGATTCAGAAGATGCTCGTTGACGATGCTCTTGAAATCTACAAGGAAAACGAAGAGCTTCTTCCCGAGGAAACAATCCGTGAGATGGAGCGTGTTTACCTCCTTAAGAATGTTGATACATACTGGATGGATCACATTGACAATATGGATCAGCTCAAGAGCGGTATCAGACTTCGTTCATACGGTCAGCACGACCCTGTTGTTGAGTACAGAGTTGAAGGCTTCGATATGTTCGACGAGATGATCGAAAGCATCCGTGAAGATACTGTTAAGATGATGCTCATTATGCCAAAGCGTGTTTATGAGATTCAGAAAAGACAGGATGCAATCGCAGCTGCAAAGAGAGCGGCTCAGAGGGCTGCCGCAGCGGCACAGTCTGCAGCCGATGATGAAGGAACTGTTGAACAGTCAGATGCTGTAAAGCAGGCACTCCACCGTGAGCAGATTGCCCGTCCTACAGAAACCTCGGCTGACGGCACAGACACAGCCAACAAAACTATCCGTAAGGGCAAAAAAATAGGCAGAAACGATCCCTGTCCGTGCGGCAGCGGTAAAAAGTACAAGAAGTGCTGCGGCAGAGATCTTTAATATGTTTGCATAAAGCGGTTTGTATAATTGCGATTTAAGTGAATTACATTTTGAGGGGCAGAGAGCAATACTCTGCCCTTTATTTATGCCGAATTTTTAAGGTATTCGGTGATTAATTTGATGAGATATAGATATTGCTTATAAAAATATATCTGAAAATTTCTGCAAAATGCTGGTTTTGGGGCATTTTATGTTAAAAAACAACAATCGCAAAAAAATACATATTTCTACGCATATAGCTTGGCGTAAATTTGCATAAAAATTTTTGATATTTTTGAAAAAAGAATTAAAAATCAACAAATTTAGTGCTGAAATTGACTTTTTAACTGCCTGTTAAGGTTGTACAATGGGTATAATTTATCTTAAACACAAAAAATGGTGATAAATAAGTAATAAAATCACATTATGGTCAAAAATATTAAATCGTGTTTGCAGATATGCAAAATAACCAAAAACATTACCTAAAGTTTGGCTATATTGCCTCTACAAATGTGCAATAAAATATTATATAATTGTATGCAAATCAAAAAGAAGAACAAATTCAAAAATTTGCGTTTCATAATTAGTTGGCAGATATATTGGACTGTCCTATGCAATCCTATTTAATTGTACTTTGACTGCCAAAACAAAGTAATCGGCAATGAAGGAGAAGAAAAAATTATGAAGTTAGGTAAAAAGCTTTGCAAAACCCTTAGAAAAAGCTTTTCCCTTGTACTTGCATTCACAATGATGTTATCAGTGTGTGCAGTGTCGGGTATGAATTTAGGAAAGGTTGCTGCTGCCGAAAGCAAAACCCTGTACTATATGAATACCAACGGTTGGGGAAGTGTGTATGCTTATACATGGACTTCGTCCACTAAGTACTCAGGCGATTGGCCCGGTACATCAATGGATAAACTCAGTAATGTTAAGCATAATGTCTATAAGATAACAGTTGACGCAGAAGCGGAAAACATTATCTTTAGTGGCGGCAACGGTGCTCAAACAGGTGAAATTACCATTCCTTCATCTTCGAATATGATTTATAACAACGGTACTTGGAGCGAATACAGCGAAACCGTTGTTGAAGATAAATTTGAATATGACGCAAAAATTGACAGCAGTTTTCCTGACAGTATGTACCTTGCTTCGTGTTCGTATTATGATTATCTAGATGATCAGGAACTCAGCACTCAGTGGGGTAATGTTAAAACAGCAGGTAACTCCGCAACATGGTATCCGTTTGATAATTTTAACAGCTATCTCAGTCAGTATTATGAGGATAACAATGTAAAGAAACCTCTTTACTACGGCAACTTAAACACAGGAACCATGTCTTCAGATGATGCATGGAGACGAACTCAGTATAACGAAAAGACAGGAAGTCTGTACGGTTATGATGCCGCACCGAACAACTCTAAGGCGGTTTGGCATGACATTAAAACAACCAATATCGATGTAAATAATACAGATGATTTGGCTGGGTGTAGTAGTCCGGATTCATGGTCGTGGTCATATCAGGGCATTGTTTCAAAAGATCTTAGCAGTGACGGCAGCTTGATGATGATGAAGAAAGATAACAGCGGTACAGTGGCTGCACCGTTCTTTAGTGACAGTTTCCTTTCAAAAACAGGTTCAGGTCAGAACAGCTCGTATGGTAAGAAAGTCAATGCGGCTCTTCCGTTTACATATGACAGCAATACTAAAAAGTACAGCTATCAGTCAAGTACAGTAAATTCTCATGCAAATCCTGTAAACAGCATTTATCTTAAAAACGCAAACACAGGTTCAAGCACAAACAACTTAAACGGTGTTACAAGCGACTCACTTACACTTATGTATGGCGGCAGTGATACTTCAAAGGCTATTCATGACGGTAAGCTGTGGTTTAACTCAGGCGAAAGCGGTTACGGCTTCTTCCCGTTTAACAACAATACCATCAACCACACAGGTAAAGATGTAAGAAATGACCTTAACTACGGTTTCGGTATGGCATTGTCAGTTGACTTCACTGTTCCCGAAAAAGGTAAGATTGACGATCAGGATGTAACATTCACATTCACAGGTGACGATGATGTGTGGATTTACATTGACGGCAAACTTGTTGTTGACCTTGGCGGTGACCATAAGGACGCATCATGTACACTTAACTTTGCAAAGAATTCAACAACATATGCAACAGGTCTTAACTCAAAATCAGTCACAAATGCATCAAGTGTTTACTCACTTTCAAATGTAATGAATGGCAGTACAAAGAATACTGTTCACAAGCTCCAGATGTTCTATATGGAGCGTGGTCTTATTGAGTCAAACCTTCAGGTTGAGTTCTCGTTCACTCCTGTTGATAACAAACTTACAACAACAAAAACCGTAAACACAGTTAATGTGAACGATGGTATCAAAGATGCAGTTGCAGCAGCTGACACTTTCACATTTACAAATGTAAATAACGGCACTGCAAACAGCGGTAATTCTGCTCTCAACTATAAAGAATATCTTTACACAGATAAAACCGGTTCAACATCTTCTAAAACTTCAGACGCTAACGGTTCATATGCAATGAAGGACGGTGACAGTTCTTCATTCACAAACATTACCAATGTAGGCAACTGGCTGAAAGTTTCCGAGAATATGGCTAATTCATTTATAAAGTATTCATCAACATATTCGGTAACAGATGTTAATAACGGAATTCAAAAAGCAAACGGAAGCGGTACTTCGGCAAACTTCCTCTTCAAGAATGAAATAAATGAAAAGCACGCAACAGACTATAAAGTGGATTTTGTAAACACTCCTCAGCTCAGCAATCTTGATGTTTCAAAATCAGCTTTTGATAAAGACGGCAATCCGATTACAAATGTAAGTTATAACTTTACGGTATACCTTTCATTTGACGGTGGAAAAACTTATAAGCAATATCCACTTGAATATACAATAGGTTCAACAGAGTATGTTGCAAGTAACGGCACATTTGCTCTCAAGGGCGGAGAAACAGCAGTGTTCCCAAATATCCCTGTCGGTACAAAGTACAAAATCGTTGAGGAAGCAAACTCAGACTATACTGTAAGCTCTGTTAATTCAACAGGCACAGTTGCAGATAACGGTGCAACTGCACAGTTCACAAACAAGCAGATTGATAAATCAAATGCTCTTGTAACACTCAGTGCGGCAAAGACGCTTGACGGCGAAACACCTGATGTTAACACATTTGAGTTTACACTTACAGAAATGAAGAAGAGCGGTTCTGCTCTTACAGAGTCAAAACTCTTGCAGACAAAGAACAACTTCGACGATAAAATCACATTTGATGCACTCGAGTATGAGTACAGAGGAGTTGACACTCCTACAACAACTCAGCCGGTAACAGATCAGCCTACAGTTGCTCCGACAACTGCAAAGCCAACTGTTCAGCCGACAACAGCAGTTCCGACTACAGCCCCTGTAAATCAGAACACAGTTTACTTGAAACCAAACTCAAATTGGATAACAGGTAGTGCAAGATTTGCAATTTATGTGTTTAATGATTCTGTAAGTCCAAAGCAGGAGCAATGGGTATCAATGACAGATGATGACGACGGCTATTATCAGGCTGAAATTCCGTCAGGCACTTGGAAAGGAATTATATTCTGCAGAATGAATCCATCCAGCTCAACAAACAGCTGGGAAACAAAATGGAATCAGACAAATGACCTTGCTATTCCTTCAGCAACAGATACAAACAGATGCTATACAGTTGCCGAAGGCACATGGGATAAGGGCGGCGGCTCATGGGGAGCGGCTCCGTCAACCACAAGATTTTTGGCAAAGGCAAAGGCACAGACTGCCGAGCCTGTTGAGGCAAACGGCGGTGCAAGTGTTAATGCAAGTGCAACAGTAGATAAGTTCTACTATCAGATTGCTGAAAAAAATCTCGGTGGTGATACATATACATTTGATACTGCTAAGTATTATGCAGTTGTTTCGGTTGACAGATCAACTGCTCCGAATACCGCAACAGTTAAGTATTATCCTACAGCAAAGGATGCAATTGACGAAACAAATGAAATTGCCAATCCGACTGAAAATGTAAAGTTTAATAACTATCACAAGGGTTCAATTGAGATTTCAAAGTCAGACGCAAACGGTTCGACATTCCAAGATATGGCAGGTCAGGTTGAGTTCTCACTCTACAAACTGGACTCCCCGTCTGATAAACTTACTTCAAATAATCTTGTTGAAACAAAAGCAATTGATAATAACGGTATTGTGAAGTTTGAAGATCTTTTAATCTTCAAAGGACAGAATAAAGATAATACAAGTGAACATCAGCTTTATTGTTTCGTTGAAACAAAAGCAGCCACAGGTTACAATATCAGCAGTGAGAAACATTTCTTCACAGTTCCGTATGCACAGCAGTGTGAATCAGGCGAAGAGGCTGAATTTGCAATCGACGGTGTCGGATTCAAGTATCTTCCCGACAGCGACGGCAAGATGATTTATCATATCAAGGCAGGCACAGTAAACAACTATCCCCTCACAATGCCACAGGCAAGCGGTGCGGGTATGAACGGTTTTGTAATCGGCGGTATTGCTGTTGTAGGCATTGCAGGCACATTGCTTATGAGCTATACAATCTATGACAGAATCAGCCGTAAAAAACGCAGAACAAGATACAGAAAATAAATTCACTATCAAAGACAATGATTTAAAATCATTTGTTTCTTTCATAGAAAACCTCTTTGACTGCTACGGACACCGTTGTTAGCCGGTGTCCGCCATGCAGCCACCCCAACTTTGTTTAACCATTCGGTTAGAATATAATTACATATATTAAATTAAGCACAAAGGAGAAAGTTAAAATGAAAACTACAAAGAAAATCTTTGCAGCAGTTCTCGCAGTAATGATGATTGCTCTCATGATTCCATTCTCAGCAAGCGCTGCAGAAAGCTATACTTATAACGCATTTATCAAGGGCAAAAACGGCTTTACAGTAAATGTTTATAAGGTAGCAAAAATTAACACAACAACAGGCGAATATACTGACATTAAGGGCGGCGACGCTGTTAAAACAGCTCTTACAACTTGGAATAGTGCAAAGGGTAATGATAACGAGGCTCTTCTCGCTGCTTGTGAAAATGCAACATTCACAGACAGCAAGGGTAACCATGAATTTACTTCTGACGAAGATGTTTACAACTTCGGTACAAATGAAGCAGGTGTTTACTATGTTAAGGTTACAGGTCAGCCGGCTGCTACAAGCGTAAGGAAAAAGGGCGGCGCTCTCTTTGCTCTTCCTGAAGGCACAAAGACAACTCAGGGTTCAGTAGAACATCCGGTTACACTTAAGATTAATACAGGCGAAGTTGAAGTTAAGAAAGACATTGTAGGTTATGATATCGATTCTAAGCACACAACTGCTTCTGCCGGCGATACAGTAACATTTAAGCTCACAGCTTCAGTTGCAGGTTCTAGGGAAGTTCCGCTTACTGAGTACACAATCCACGATAACCTTTCAGACAAGTTTAAAGATCCAGCTGTAACAGAAGTTATGGTTGGCAACACTAAACTTTCAACTTCAGATTACACAGTAGATGCTTCATCACAGTCAGATATTAAGATTTCTCTTACATCAGCTTATCTTGCTAATGCTGCAAAAGCTGAAGGTGAAGAAGGCAGTAATAACTTCTATGCATGTACAGATGTTACTGTAACACTTACAGCAATTCTTAAGGATACAGCAGTTTCAGGTTATGGTGCAACAGAAAATAAAAACGAAGATAGCCTTACATACACAAACACATACGGTCAGACAAAAAAGCCTGGTGATAAAGTATATGTTTACACATTCGACCTTCCTGTATTCAAGTATGATGGCACAACAGCTGACAAAAAGGGTCTTGGCAATGCAACATTTGAGCTCAGGACAAAAGAGGGCACATTGATTGACACTAAGACAACAGACGGTAGCGGTAATGTTACATTTGCAAAGCTCGGTGCAGGTACATACAAGGTTAAGGAGACAGCGGCTCCTGCAGGTTACAACCTCAACTCTTCTGAGTACACAGTTGTTATTAGCACAACAGGTGTTATTACAGTTACAGTTGACGGTGAGTTAAGCCCAGTAACTACACTTGAAGTTCCTAACTATCCTGTAACAGTTCCTGCAACAGGTGGCGTAGGTACAATGATGTTCTATGTTGGCGGTGCAGCACTTATCGTTTGTGCAGGCGTTCTCCTCTTTGTTCTTAAGAGAAAGAAAGCAGCTAAATAATTAATCAAATATCTTTATCTTAAAATCTGTGATATATGTAATTTTCAGGGGATGCGGCAACGCATCCCTGTTCTATTTACAGAAGAGCTGTAGAGGCGGATGAATATTTATGTTTATATAATATGTTTTGATGTGATGAAAATTGTGTATTGTCTGTAGGGAAGAACCATTACATTTTTACAGTCGGGCATAATATGTTTTTTACATTACAAACTGTCTTCTCGACATTAACTTTCCATTTTCAATTTTCAATTTTACATTTAACTAAACCTTTCGCTCGGGTATGATTTGTTTTGGTATTGCACAAACTATCTTCACGAACTGGGGACGTCGGCTCGCCATATGGAAATTTACCAACTACCACAATGTTACGCTCGGGCAAAATATGTTTTGACATTGCACAAACTGTCTTCACGAACTGGGGACGGCGGCTCGCCGTGCAGTTGCGATAAATGACAAAATATAGTATAATAATAACGGAACAAAAGCACGCAGAAAAGGAAAATTTTATGAAACGAAAGCTGGCAATTTTACTTATAGTTTTAATCTTTGTTGCAGGAATCGGCATAATGAGTTACCCTCTTGTCAGTTCGGCAATCAATAACTATGTCAGTCGAAGCAGCGTTAAGGAATATACCAACAAGGTTGCTCAGATGCCGAGTGAGAAAACTCAGAAAATGATTGAAGAGGCGACAAAGTATAATAACAGCCTGTCAAACAATATGATTATCACCGACCCGTTTGACGAAAAAGCCTTTCAGAAAATCGGTGAGCGATATGAACACACGCTCAGCGTTGACGAGGACGGACTTATCGGTTACATAGATATTCCGAAAATCAATGTTTATCTGCCGATTTATCACGGTACAAGCGAAGAAATTCTTTCAAAAGGTGCAGGTCATCTGCAAAATACATCACTTCCTGTAGGCGGAAAAAGTACCCATGCGGTAATTTCGGCACATTCGGGTTATCCGGGAGAAACTTTTTTTGATTATCTCACAGATATGAAAGTCGGCGATGAATTTTATGTTCATATTCTCGACAGAACGCTGAAATATGAGGTCGATCAAATTGAGGTTGTTCTGCCGTCAGAGATTAACTCACTTAGAATTGTTGACGGCGAGGACCTTGTAACGCTTTTGACCTGTACGCCTTACGGTGTGAATACGCACAGACTTCTTGTGCGTGGCAAGCATGTTGCATACGATGACACAAAATATGTTGAAACAGGTGTTTCACTTGCAAAATTTGATAATGGTTACATATTCTTCCTCGGATACAAGATTTCGTATGCAGTCGCAATCGGCATAATTGTCGGCTTTGTTGCACTTGTTGTGTTCATTGTTATCTTCCTGCTTAAACACAAAAAGAAGAAATCGGTCGGAGCAAAGAGGTTAAAAGCTGATTCTGCTGACGAAAATTCTGATGATTCGGGCGGTGATGCAGATGCTTAAAAAGATATTGACAGTTGTTGCAATCGTTATGCTTGTTGTCGGAATAGGTCTTGTGGCATTTCCTCCCATATCAAATTTTGTGGGAACACAAATTTCAAACGGTGAGGCCGATAGCTTTGATATTCGTGTTGAAGAGGTTGAGGATGGCTCTTTTGAAGAAGCCGTCAAGGACGGAAAGGTTGACAAAGAGGGATACAAGGTTGACAAGGACGGCAAGCGTACCTCCAAACAGCCCGTTGTTTTCAAGGCTGACCTTGACCGACTTTTTAAGGACAGCGTTGCCTACAATAAAAAGCTTGAAAGCAGTCAGTATGAAATGTTCCGCAACGATACTTACTCTCAGGCTGCGATAAATCTCAGCAACTACGGCATAAGTGACGGTATTTACGGATATGTTTCTGCCAAAACAATCGGTATGCGACTGCCGATTTACCTCGGTGCTAACAGTGCTAATATGAGTTACGGTGCGGCACATATGAGTGCAACCTCATTGCCGATCGGCGGTAAGAATACAAACGCAGTCCTTGCAGGTCACACGGGATACATCGGTCGAATATTCTTTGACAACCTCCGCAACCTCAAAATCGGTGACAGGGTTTCAATCACAAATTATTGGGATACACTCAATTACAAGGTTGTTGAAACCAAAGTCAATAAGCCGAACGAATCAGGCGACTGCTATTTGCAGAAGGACAGAGATTTGCTCACGATGTTTACCTGCATAAGTGACGGCAACGGCGGTTTTGACCGTTACTATGTAATATGTGAGCGTGCGTCGTAATTTACAGCAGACTGTATTACGGTACAGTCTGTTTTTTGTTAAAAACTAATGTGTTAAAAACAGAAATTCCCGAATATTTTGTCTGTCATTTTGCAATAATAAACACCTTAAAATTATGCTTATATTGCCGTGTATGCCAAATTTTATTTGCGGCTATAGACATAAAGATAATATAATGATAAACTTAAACAAATATAAACAAATTTGCGATAATAATTGCAAATACGGAGGGTAAAACAATGAAAAATGTAATCAAAAAAATTACGGCAACGGCACTTTGCGGTGTGCTTGCGGCAGGCTCGGCATTTGCTGTAAGTGCTGCCCCGAAAAGTGTCGAAAAATCTCAGGAGAGGTTTGAGGTTACAGGCGAAACACAGCAGATAAATAATAATCAGCTGTTCGTAACAACTACAGGTTACACGAGCAAAACCTCAAGACTGTACGGCGTTTTATTCAAGGACGAACAGGAAAAAGAATTTAAATTGATGTTTAAAAGCTGTGAGAAATATCCGAGATATATACAGCTGCCTAAGGGTAAGAAGTTTTCAAGATTTATGGCAAATGAATACAACTACGGTTTCGGAAATAGTTTTGCCTGTCATACATTTGACACAACAGGCGGAAAATATGTCAAGGTGAAAGTGAAACTGTCTGATTTTAATGGGTATTTCAATTCTGACGGTACTTTTACAGCACCGCTGAACAACGGTGTGTTAAGAACTTACGATTATAATTACTATGATTACGGAAAGGACAACAGAGGTATGCTGTTGTACGAATCATCGGGTGCGTATGCACACAGCGGCGGAGCGATCACTTCGTTTGTACCCGATAAAAACGGCTATGCGGAAATCTATGTTTCAAGAAATATCGGTGATGATGTAGAGTTAATGATAACCTGTGAAAGCGTACTGAAGAACGGTGTGTTGGGTGATGAAGGCGTAACAAGTGCTTTGCTGAGTAACTTTATCTGCGGCAATACAGACGACGACTGGATGGTTTCCGTATCTGATGCAACCGCAATTCAAAAGTATGTTGTAAATGAAAATAAATTGAGTAAGCTTCAGCTTTTTAACGGTGATGTGAATTCGGACGGTGCTGTCAATGTTGTTGACGCAACTCTTATTCAAAAATATATTGTAAGCGACAAATCATAAATCTGCATTTATAGGGAGAGAACAATGAACAAAAATATTATCAAAAAAATTACCGCAACGGCACTTTGCGGTGTGCTGGCACTTACATCTGTTGTTACGGCAAATTCAGCCGTAAAGGTTAAGGCTGTTACAGATGTCGGAAAATCCTTTACACTTGCGGACGGTCAGCTTGGGGCAACTGCATTTAATCTTGATTCCAACGACAGTGTTTATGCGGAATTCAGAAAAGAAAAAGGCGGACTTACAAAGATAGATTTTGTGCCGCTTGTGAACAAGGTAAAAGCTTATAACTTTTCAAAAACCGATAAATACAATGTCATGTATTTAACTAACGGCGGTGGCGGCGGAAGTTCGTCATACAGAAATCTGTTCAGAACAGACCTTTCGGGAAAATATGTAAAAGTCAGAGTAAAGCTCCATGACCTCGACCCTAAGACCTTTTCGGAAAAAGGCACTACCAAGATGGACAGCTACAACGGCGAATGGGAGTTCAACTACAAAACTCAGCGTTCCGGCAAGGTTACCTATTATTCATATCTCATAATTGAGAGCGGCGGCTTTATGACAGCCTGTGCTCCGAACAAGGACGGATATGTTGAATTTTACCTCAGCCGCAAGCTAGGACATGATACGGTCTATGCCACAAGCTATGGATATGAAACCGATACAGCGTCGGGCGGTGGCGGTGGTACAACAGGTACCTATATTGATAAGCTGACCATGGGCAACGCAAACGGCGACTGGTGGGTTAATATTACGGATGTTACCGAGATTCAAAAATATATACTCGGAGCTGCCGCACTTGATGACTTCGCCATATATGTGTCCGATGTAAATAATGACGGCGTTATCAATATTCTTGACGCCACACTTGTTCAGAAATATATTGTGGAAGCATACAGCTAAAATCCAAACTGTCAGATAATACACAAACAAAAAGTCGGAAAGACATTTACCTGCATATGCAGTCTGTCTTTCCGACTTTAATTTTACATTTTTAGTTATAGAGTTCTGCTCGGGCATTTTATTTTCGCCCCTATAAATACTATCTGCACGAACTGGGAACGGCGGCTCGCCGTTAGTGTCTGTATTCGTTGAGAATATCGTCAATTTCGCTTTCGTTCGGGTCTTGCTTTCTGTCAATACCTGAAAGGTACTTGTCATAATCAAAATCATCATCATCTGCCGTTTCGGTTTTCTGCGGTGCAGGCGACGGTTTGCGTGCAGGCTTTGACGGTCTGCGTTCCTGTTTGTGAGGATTTCTTTCGGGTTTTCTGCTTGATTTTGTCATAGTTTCAAGCTCTTTCTTCTCACGGCGTCTTGCCTCAAGAAGCATCTCCTCTGTTTCTTCCTGTTCAGCCTTTTCTTTCTGACGGCGCTTGTCACCGAATGCAAGGTCACCGAGGAAAAGTCCGAAGATTCCTGCAACAAGATAAACAACGAGGAGAATAAGGTTTGTTGAAAGTGTGTTTGAAGAAAATCCGCCGTTGTAAATGAGCATACTCGGAAGATAGATGATTGGTGCAATGAGTGCAAAGAGAAAGTCAAGTCCGTACTTTGAACAGTAATGAGCCGCACATCCGATTGCTGTAAGGGGGAACACACAATCATAGGCAATAGGTGAGAACTTCTGCATTGCCGCAGGAAGAAAAACAAGCGGCAAAAGCATATAAACAACGAAAATTATTACCGCATAAGGGACATATTTTTTTACCATATCTGACATAATGGGCAAACTCCTATCATTTGTTTTTATTATCATACCAATTATACATTGATACCGTGCAAAATGCAAGGAATATTAAATAATGCGGTGTAAAAATCTGCTTGTAAGCTGCTTGTAAAATATTTGAAAAGTGCATTTTTAATGTATAAATCCGTTGACATCGCACACAAAAAAGAATAAAATAAATATGTACGGGCTTTTGCCCGAATTTTAATGCGAATGAGGTGAAAACTTAATGGACGCAGACGGTAATAAAGGCGCTGTACCCGGGCGAAGTTGCAGCAAAATGTGCGCTTGTGCGTTCATTTTGTTTTATTGATTTTGCTTTGTATTTTTATTTTGATTTAATTTAATACTCAGGGTGACACCGTCTTTACTTCCAATTGAATTAAAAAGGAGGAAAAGATGATGGAACAGGTTAATGTAACCCTTACTGAAACTATCAAAGTGCTGCTTGATGACAAAAAGTTCAGCACCTTGCGTGACATTCTGGTTACGATGAAACCGTATGACATTGCGGCGGTTTTTGAAAACCTACAGGATGAAAAAATGCCGATTCTGTTTCGTATTCTGCCAAAAGAACTTGCGGCGGAAACATTTGTCGAAATGGATGACGAAACTCAGGAATTCCTTATCCACGGCTTCAGCGACAGCGAACTGAAAGAGGTAGTCGATGAGTTATTTGTCGATGACGCCGTTGACCTTATCGAGGAAATGCCTGCCAATGTTGTAAAGCGTATTTTGCGACAGGCTGATAAGGATATGAGAAAGCAGATTAACGAGCTTTTGAAGTATCCCGAGGACAGCGCAGGCTCAATTATGACAACCGAGTTTATTGTGCTTCGTCCCGATATGACGGCAGAAATGGCTATTAAAAGAATCAGAAGAACAGGTGTTGACAAGGAAACAATCTACACCTGCTATGTAACCGATGCCAACAACAAGCTTATTGGTATCACCACCGTAAAAGACCTTTTGCTTGCCGAAGATGACGAGCTTGTAAAGTCGATTATGGAGGAAAATGTTATCTCGGTAACTACTCTTGACGACCAGGAGCAGGTTGCCCAGATGTTCTCAAACTATAACTTCCTTGCTCTTCCGGTTGTCGATAACGAAAACCGACTTGTCGGTATCGTAACAATTGACGACGCTATTGATGTCATTCAGGAAGAGGCTACCGAAGATATTGAAAAGATGGCAGCCGTGTTGCCGTCTGACAAACCGTATATGAAAACAAGCGTTTTCGGTCTGTACAGAAAAAGAGCGCCTTGGCTGCTTATACTTATGCTTTCGGCAACCTTTACAAGTGCGATTATCTCGTCATTTGAGGCTGTGCTTGCAAATGTTTTGATTCTCTCATCATTTATCCCGATGATTACGGGTTCCGGCGGTAACGCAGGTTCTCAGGCATCGGTTTCGGTAATCCGTGCGTTGTCACTCGGCGAAATTCAGTTCAAAAGCATTTTTCTTGTGCTGTGGAAAGAATTTAGGGTGTCAATCCTCTGCGGTATTACGCTTGCGGCGGCAAACTTTGTAAAGCTGCTTTTGTTCGACCTCAACGGTCAGGAAAACGCATTTATGATTGCCCTTGTAATTTCGCTTACGCTTGTCGGCACAATTATTATGGCAAAGCTTGTCGGCAGCAGCTTGCCTCTTTTGGCAAGCAAGGTCGGCTTTGACCCTGCCGTTATGGCGAATCCGCTTATTTCAACAGTCTGTGACTCGCTTTCATTGCTTATCTATTTTGGTGTTGCAAAGCTGATTTTGCATCTGTGATTTTTTTAAATTGAAAGTTGAAAATGGAAAATTGCGGTCGGCGGTGTGCCACCGCAATCTATTCGAGAAGATACTCAGATAAAGGAATTGCATCAGATGCCCGAATACGGCATTGATGCAATTTTTGCTTTATATGAAAGTAAATGTATACTCTGTTTGTTAACAAAATTATAATTATTATAGAACTCTTTGATATAATTTTTGCTTATACCCAAACATCCGAAAAAATGATAGCCTTAAACGACAAAACCCACCAAAACAGTATTGTATGCGAAATTTATTTATGCTATAATTAATCAAGTTTAACAAAACCATTACCGAGGTGTTTATATATGAAAATAAGCAATTTATTTAACAGCGGAAAAACAGTTTTTTCTTTTGAAGTATTTCCGCCGAAAAAGACCTCTCCGATTGAATCGGTTTACGGCAAGCTTGAAGAAATTTCGGCTTTAAAGCCTGACTTCATCAGCGTAACATACAGCGCAGGCGGCAGCGGTTCAAAGAGCCGTACCTGCGAAATTGCAACAAAAATCAAGAGAGATTTCGGAGTTGAGTCAGTAGCACACCTAACCTGCATTAACAGCACAAAGGCTGATATTGACCGCAACCTTGCGCTCTTTAAAGAGAATGGCATTGAGAATATTCTTGCACTCCGTGGTGACAGAGTTGAAGGTGTTGAACCGCAGAAGGATTTCACTTATGCAAGCGATTTGTGCAGATATATTGTGTCACAGGGTGATTTTGACATTGCCGGCGCTTGTTATCCCGAGGTTCACAGCGAGGCAACCGATGAGGTTGAGGATATTCATAACCTTCGCAAAAAGGTTGAGTCGGGTGCAAGTCACCTTATTTCACAGCTTTTCTTTGACAACTCAGTTTACTATCGCTTTCTTGAAAGAGCGAAGATTGCAGGCGTAAATGTTCCGATTGAGGCAGGTATTATGCCTGTAACAAGCAAAAGTCAGATTGAAAGAATGGTTTCTATGTGCGGTGCAAGCCTTCCTGCAAAATTTGCAAAGATTATGCAGAAGTATGATACAAGACCCGAGGCTTTGCGTGACGCAGGCATTGCATATGCGGTTGACCAGATTGTTGACCTTATCGCACACGGTGTTGACGGCATCCACCTCTACACAATGAACAACCCGTATGTTGCAAGAAAAATTACGGAGGCGGTGTCGAGTCTTTTATGATAACGCTTGACAGATTAAACCGCAAAGAGGCTATACGCTACCTCGGCGGTGCAGGAATCCAGCTCAACTATCGAATGGATGTGCTGATGGATGAATGTGAAAAGGAAATACTGAAAACAGCCGTGCCGAGATTTCTCTATGTTGAACGCAAAGCTCCGTTTGACGATATTTTACTCGGCAATGATATAAAAAAGCACCTTGAGGGCTGCCATACAGCCGTTATGATGTGTGCGACAATCGGTTCGGAAATTGACAAGCTTATCCGTATAAGTCAGATTTCCGATATGGCAAGGACGGTTGTGCTTGACAGCTTTGCAAGCGTTGCCGTTGAACAGGTGTGTCAAAAGGTTGACGAAATCCTTGCCGAAAAATACAGCGGAAAGTATATGACTTTCCGTTTCAGCCCCGGCTACGGGGACTATCCTATTGAGATGCAGAAGGAGTATCTGAGAATACTTGACGCTCCGAGAAAAATAGGACTTACAACAGGCGACAGCTGTCTGCTTATGCCGTCAAAATCGGTTACGGCGGTTCTCGGAATTTCAGACAATCCGATTGAACGAAGAAAACGAGGGTGTGCAATTTGCAGTATGAAAGGCAAATGTCGCTTCAGAAGAAATGGGGAACATTGTGGTGTTTAAGAATTTTTCAAACTTTAGTGAATATCTCAACCAAAAGAATTTTATTCTGCTTGACGGTGCAACAGGAACTCTCATTCAGAAAAGCGGTGTGAAGTACGACCATGTGCCTGAGGTGCTGAACATTACTCACCCCGAGCTTATCGGGAGCTTTCACAGAAGGTATATTGATGCCGGCTCTGACATTGTGTACGCAAACACCTTCGGTGCAAATGCCTACAAGCTTCAGGACAGCGGTTACAGCGTTGAAGAAATCATCGGCGCCGGTGTTAAGATTGCAAGAAAAGCCGTTGAGGGTACAGACACCCTTGTTGCCCTTGATATCGGTCCGATAGGACAGTTGCTTGAACCTGCCGGTTCAATGAAATTTGACGAGGCTTATGAGTATTACAAACAGCAGATTCTTGCCGGTAAAGATGCCGATGTCATTGTTTTTGAAACAATGACCGACCTCTACGAGCTTAAAGCCGCAGTCCTTGCCGCAAAGGAAAATTGCGACAAGCCTATCCTCACAACAATGACCTTTGAGAGAAACGGACGAACATTTACGGGTGTATCCCCTGCCTGTGCGGCTGTCACTCTTACGGGACTCGGTGTTGACGCTCTCGGTGTCAACTGCTCACTCGGTCCGGATGAGCTTGAACCCGTTGTTTCCGAAATGTCGAAATACACAAATCTTCCCCTTGTAATCAAGGCTAACGCAGGCTTGCCCGATCCTAACAGCAACGAGTACAACATTATGCCCGACAAATTTGCCGAGTGCGTTTGTTCACTGCTCAAATACGGTGTTAAGGTTATCGGCGGATGCTGCGGAACGAATCCCGATTATATTGCAAAAATTAAGTCGGAGGTTGCCGACAGAGAATATCAGCCTCAGACAAAGAGCGTTGACACAACCGTTTGCAGTTCAACGACGGTTGTCGAAATCAACGGTCCGAGAATTATCGGCGAAAGAATTAACCCCACAGGCAAAAAGCTGTTCAAGCAGGCGCTTGTTGAAAATAATATTGACTATATACTCACTCAGGCTCTCAGTCAGGTTCAGGGCGGTGCGGAAATTCTTGATGTCAATGTAGGTCATCCCGAAATTGACGAAAAAAAGATGATGGTGCGTGTTCTCAAGGCTATTCAGAGTGTGTGTGATGTTCCGCTCCAGATTGACTCCACAAAGCCCGAGGTTATTGAGGCCGGTCTTCGCTACTACAACGGCAAGCCGATTCTGAACTCCGTAAACGGTGAGGAACAGAGCCTTGCAACGGTTCTTCCTCTTGTTAAAAAGTACGGTGCGTCTGTTGTCGGACTTGCACTTGACGAAAACGGTATCCCGAAAACCGCCGAGGGCAGATTTGAGATTGCAAAACGAATTGTTGAAAGAGCCGAGGCTGTCGGCATTGATAGAAAAGATGTATATATCGACTGTCTTACTCTTACGGTTTCCGCAGAACAGGCGGCTTGCCGTCAGACTCTTGAGGCCTTGCACAGAGTAAAAACGGAACTTGGCTGTAAAACCTGTCTTGGTGTATCAAACATTTCGTTCGGACTTCCGAACCGTGAGCTTGTCAACAGAACTTTCCTTACAATGGCTATGGAACAGGGACTTGATTTGCCGATTATCAACCCGAATGTTGAGTCAATGACAGGCGCTGTAAGAGCATTCCGTGTGCTTAACGGCATTGACAAGAACTCGCTTGAATTTATCAACGCATATAACGATGCTGTTCCTGCCGCTCCCGTTAAAAAGGCAGACAGCAATATTGATATTTTTGCGGCTGTTTATAACGGACTTAAAAACGAAGGTGCAGCCGCAACCGCAAAGCTTCTTGAAACAACCGATGCAATGCAGGTTGTAAACGAAATGCTCATCCCTGCACTTGACAGAGTGGGTGAAGATTTTGAAAAGAATAAAATCTTCCTTCCACAGCTTATTCAGAGTGCAAACACCGCTCAGGAGTGCTTTGATGTAATCAAAAAGCACCTTACAAAGACAAGCGGAACTCCCGTAAGCAAGGGCAAAATTATTGTGGCAACCGTAAAGGGCGACATTCACGATATCGGCAAGAACATTGTAAAGGTTCTTCTTGATAACTACGGCTACACAGTTGTTGACCTCGGCCGTGATGTTGACCCACAGCTTATTGTTGATACTGCCGTTGAACAGAATATTACAATGATAGGACTTTCGGCTCTTATGACAACAACTCTCAAGAGTATGGAAGACACAATAAGGCTTGTAAGAGAATGTAAGGAGCTTCAGAACCCCGACGGCTCAAGCAAATGTACAATATTTGTCGGCGGTGCGGTTCTTACAAAGGACTACGCTATGAAAATCGGCGCTGACTACTACTGCCGTGACGCAAAAGAAAGCGTTGACACGGCAAAGCTCGTTCTCGGCTGATTTAGTGACATATATCGTCAAATGTTTATTGAATGTATGCCCTGCCTGTGATAAAATGGTGGAAGGATGATTTTTGTAATTACCGCTTTTTGCGGAAAGGATGAACTTTATGCGAGGATTATTTAATAAATTCGCCAATTTTATGCAGGGCAGATACGGCACGGATAAGCTCAACAATGCACTCTGGGTGCTGTTGCTTATACTGTGGTTCGTGAATATTTTTGTGTGGAACCGTGTTGCAAGATACATCATTGACGGAATAATGCTCTTGATTATCGTGCTTATCTGTTTTCGTATGTTCTCACGCAACATTGTTGCAAGAAGTGCCGAAAACAGAAAATTCGTTCCGATTTACAATGCGGTTACAGGTTGGTTCAAGCTGACCTACAAGAAAATTCGTGACCACAAGGACTACCGTTATATCAAGTGTCCAGTGTGCAAGGCACAGCTTCGTGTTCGCAACAAAAAGGGCAATCACACAGTTCGTTGCCCAAAATGCGGAAGTGAATTTAACAAAAAAATATGACCGCAGAATCTGCGGTTGCAACGGAATGATTTTGTGATAAAACTAAATAAAAACAGAGATTTGACCACAGGCAGTATAACAGGCGGCTTGTGGTCTTTTGCAGTACCGCTCATGCTCGGCAATGTGTTTCAGCAGTTTTACAACCTTGCCGATACATGGGTGGTCGGAAAATATGTGGGCGACAATGCCCTTGCGGCAGTCGCAAGGCTACCCTACGAGTTTACGGTTCTTGCATATTGTTGGCTCAATTATCCGAGAAAATTACAAATAATTACAAATGGTTACAATTTACAAAAATGCAATTGGACGGGGTTAATTATTATACACATTTTCCACATAGTTTTCAACAATTGTTGAAAAAGAACGGCAATGCCTGTTGAGCGTTGCCGTGGTTACTGCGGAAAAGGGTAAAATTAAAAATAATCATTGAATAACAGCACGATAATATGTTATACTTTGGTAAACAACAATCTTTACGGAGGACAAAATGAAGAAAATTATAAATAAAAAGTCACTCAAGGGTACGCTTGCTGTTATGTTGTGTGCCGTTATGGCATTTTCTGTTTGTGCCTGTGACTTTGACTCTGACACAGAACCAACCAAAACGGATGCACAAATTCAGTTTGACAAATATTGTGACGATTTGTTCGTTGAAGAACTTGAGGATGACGCTCTTACCGCACATTTTGACATTTCAAATCCATCAGATTACGGACTTAAGTATGACGAAGAGGATTACACCCTCGGAAATGTGTCCGATGAAGATACAAAAGAATCCTTTGATGAACTGAAAGAGGCAAAAACGGATTTGGAGGAGTTTGATCGTTCGGGACTTACTTCTTCTCAAAAGCAGACATATGACACCCTTGAAAGCTACTTTGAAATTCAGCTTTCATATGAGGGTACAACAGAATTGCAGAGCATTTTTGCACCGCAGTCGGGAATTATTACAAACCTCTTTACAACTTTGTCAGAGTTCACTTTCTATGAAAAGGACGATACAGACCTCTACCTCGCTGTTTTGAAGGACACAAAACGCTATATGGACGAGTGCATTGCGTTCACAAAGAAACAGGCTGAGGACGGCTACTTTATGACAGAAGAAATTGCGAAGCAGTCAATTGATGAGTGTGAAAAGCATATCAAGAACGACAAGTCCGTGCTTGTTGACGAGTTCGAGTCGAGAATAAAATCACTCGGCTTGAGTGATTCCGAGAAAAAAACTGTTGTCGATACCAACAAAAAGTATTTTGAAGAATACTATATTCCTGCTCTTAAATCAGCAAAATCAGCACTTGAAAGTCTCAAAAAGTCGGGCAAAAACGAAGAAGGTCTTTGCGGTTACGGCAAAATCGGCAAAAAGTATTATGAGGCAATTGTCAAAGACAAAACAAGCAGCAGTATGACTCCCGAGGAGCTTAATTCATATCTTACAAACAGCTTTACAAAGGTTGGAATGAGTATGAGCAATGTTTCACAGGATGACTTGAGCAAATTTCAGGACTACAATCCCGACTTTAAGGATGCCGACGAGGTGCTTGAATTTTTGATTGAGAATATCGGGGATGACTTTCCGACTCCCGTTACAACCTCCTACACAGCCGACTATATGAGCGATTCCGCAAAGAGCGACAATGTGGGTGCATACTATGTTCAGGGACGAATTGACGATACAAGCGTCAATGTTATCAAGATAAATCCCGATTTTGCCAATAAGGGTATGACTCAGATGTACACAACCCTTGCCCACGAAGGCTATCCGGGTCATCTTTATCAGGTTACCGCATCAAATGCAAACAAGGATATCCCGAATGTACGCAAGATTTTAAGCTTTATCGGCGCTACCGAGGGTTGGGCGCAGTATGCCTCGAAATGTACACTTGATTACCTTGATACAAGCGAGGGCATTAAGAAGCTTATCTACGCAAATGATATTCTCGGCTATATTCTCTACTCCATGGTTGATGTCGGTGTGAACTACAACGGCTGGGATTATGAAGATGTCAAGGAGTATATGTCAACGGCACTCGGTTCGACTGACGATGAGAGCGTTACAGCCGCAACAAAAGAGGCATATGACCTTGCCCGCTCAAATCCGGGTTACTTTCTCCCCTATACCGTAGGCTACCTCAAGATGATTGATATGCGTGAAACAGCCGAAAGCGAGCTTGGCTCAAGCTTTGACGCAAAGGAGTATCACACATTCATTATGAATCTCGGAATCACAAGCATTGATGTCTACGAAAAAGCCCTTGATATGTGGCTTGAAAGCAAGAAGTAAATTTTTGGTGATAACCTTGAATATTTTTTACAGGTATGATATAATTAGCTCATTGATATGATAAATCTAAATTGGTATGGATTTTTCTAAGATGTGATTCTTATTTTCGCCATACACTCATTACGGGTGTATGGCGATTTTTGTTTTATGAAGGAGTGTTAATATGGGTGTTAAAGCAGAAAACAAAATGGCCTTTGAACCTGTCAACAAACTTATACTTCAGATGTCGGCACCACCGCTGATTTCAATGTTCTTTCAGTATTCATACAACCTTGTTGACAGTATGTTTGTTGCGGGGATAAATGAACAGGCACTTGCGGCAGTATCGCTTGCATTCCCGATTACAACGCTTATGAATGCGTTGTCCGTGTGGATAGGTGTGGGTGTTAATGTTTTGATTGCAGGTTATTTGGGACAGAAAAATCAGCAAAAGGCAAATTCTGCAGCGGCTCTCGGAGTGGTAATATCAGTAGTTGTTGGAGTGCTGATAAATTTCCTTTCGCTTTTCATAATAAATCCCTATTATTCGGCTTTTACGCAAAACAAAGAGATCTTTGAATACGGGATTTTATATATGAGCGTATGCGTCTTTATGCAGATTCCCAATATGGTGCATATTGTTATTCAAAAAATACTTCAGGCAACAGGCAATATGATTGCTCCGATGTGGTTTCAAATTGCAGGTGTTGTATTCAATTTTGTGTTTGACCCTTTGCTCATTTTCGGCATAGGTCCGTTTCCGAAAATGGGTGTGCTCGGAGCTGCAGTTGCCACGGTTTTAGGCTATGTTGTTTCAACAATTATTGCATTGATACAGTTGTTTCTTACAAAGCAAAAGGTTAAGCCCGTGTTTAAAAACTGCGTTGAACCGCAGATGATAAAGCTGATATTTTCCTACGGACTTCCCTCATTTGTTATGAATGCGCTGGGAGCGTTTACCGTGAATTTTGCCAATATGTTTTTGGTGCGATATTCTGACACGGCGGTTGCGTTTTTCGGAGCGTATTTCAAGGTTCAGCAGTTGATTTTTATGACGGTGAACGGACTCATTCAAGGCTGTCTGCCGATAATGCGATTTAATTACAGAGCCAAAGAGTACGGTCGCCTTAAACAAGCAAATAAGAGCGGAACAATTATCGCGACTGTTATGATGATTGTCGGTATGCTTTTGGTGCTGATTTTCCCGAAAGAGATATTGTTTTTGTTTTCGGCGTCGGAAGAAATGTGTGCTTTTGGAGTGCCGGCAATGAGAATTATGTCACTCGGATTTGTGTTCAGCGGCTTTTCTGCAATGATTGCAACCTACGAACAGGCAACCGACAGTATTATGCCGGGAGTTGTAATTCAGCTGTTGCGACAGGGCGTTCTGTTAGTCCCCGTAATATGGCTTTTAAACAGCGCTGTTCAAATGACAGGCATATGGCTTGCGTTCCCAATTACAGAATTTGTCACATTTCTTGTTGCTGTTGTATTTGCAAAAATTAAAAATCATTGAATAAATAAAAATAACAACTGCCAAGTCATTAGATTCTTGGTCTAACTTTTTGGGGTCGGTTCAGTTTTTAAAGAACGGTTGCTTTTTTGTGTATGTTTGTTATGAAGATAATATTTTTGCCTGCTATGATAAACTTATTGAAAATAAAAAGCAATACTGCTATAATTTAGTTGTAAAGGTATAGAAATATACCGCAGTAAAATTACTACTTTCGAAAGGGGAAAAAGTATGAAACTCAAAAGAATAGTATCATCGCTTTTGGCTGTTGTAATGGCTTTCGGAGTTGTTTCATTGGCAACGGTTGATGAAAACGGCAACATTTTCGGAAACACACTTACCGCAGAGGCTGCGACAGAAAAGACGGCAACAAAAATGCCCGACAATGCAATCACATTCAGCGATACCTATAGCGACGAGCTTGAAATCATTCCTGCTGCAAGCAAAAACGGTATGTATTACTATAACAACAAGGTCATTTATTTTTACAGCGTTGCAAACAACACTTTCAGAAAAATTTATGATTACAACGATAAAGGCAGAAACAAAGACACTGTTATCTGCGTTTATGCCGATGCCGAAAAAGGCAAGTTTTATATAGTATGGCTTGACTCATCAAATCGAAATAAAAAATACTATTATCTTGATGAATTCGATGTTAAGTTTGAAAAGTTTGTTTCTGCAAAGGATATATCATCGCTTGTCGGAAACAACAACCTTTCATATCCAAAATCTATTGGTGTTGACAGTCAGAACAGATATTACCTTGCCGTGTATGACAGAGATCAGAATAAGTATGTTATCAATCTGATTTCAGCAGATATGAAGCTGTTGTCATCAGCTGTTGTGGATGACGCAGTTTATAAATTCAACGGTTTTGACAAAACAAACGGCAATTTCTATTTTGAAGGCTATACAGACTGGATTTATTGGGGATACAGCCACGATACGCAGTCGCTTAAATGCGGTAATGTAAAAAACAACAAAATAAGTATAAGCGATTATTATGTGGATATTTTATATCAGCAGTATTATACTCCGCATTATGACAATGCAGTAATGCTTGCAAACGGAGATCTTGCGTGGACATCTACTCTGTATGGTGTTGCCAGAGTGCTTGATTCGGCTAAGTTTGATATCAATGACAAGGATTCTTCTCTTCCGCTCAAATTCAGCGTTTCAAGAAGCGGTTATGAAACAGAGGACAGATTTGCGGACAGTATCGGCACAAGAACGGTGTATAATACAGCTACAGGCGATTACCTTATGTATGTAAATGATAATACTATTGCTGAACTTGATTCAGAAGGCAATAAAAAATCGACCTTCAAAACAGCTTATCCTGTTTTTGCAATGTATAACTACGGCGACAGCGTACTTGTTATTGAAAAGGATACAGACGAAAATTTTTATGTTGAAAATCTGAAATGGGCATATCCTACTAAAATCACATTGTCAAGGACTTCTGCCACAATTAAAGTCGGCGAGAGCCTTTCGCTCAAGGCAACAAGTGATTCGGTTCTTGATATTTCATTTACATGGTCAAGCAGCAATAATGCCGTTGCGTCTGTTACAAAGGACGGCAAGGTTTACGGCAACAAAGCAGGCTCTGCAACGATTACAGTAAAAAGTGAAAACGGAATTACGGCAGCCTGTAAGGTTACGGTTCAGAATAAAGCAAACAATCCCGACAGCGGCGAGGTTAAGCAGAACGGTGCATCATCGAATAATATTTCCGCAAATGATTATTATACATGGTCATCGGTTGTAAAATCAAATCTTACCGAAAACAGCGACAAAACGCTTACAAGGGTTGAAAGCACATCAAACGGCGTTCTTGTTGAAAAGTACTCCGCAGACGGCAAAACCTTGATTTCAAAATCAACAATCAAAAACGAACTTCCTATTTACGGCGGTTATTTCTCGGGCAAGAATAACAATTATATTGTTTTCGGTCAGAACAACAAGGGCGAAAAGGATTCCGCAGAAATTGTAAGAATAGTAAAATATTCAAAAAGCTGGTCAAGAATCAGCGACTGCAAAATTTACGGTTCAAACACCACAGTACCTTTTGATGCGGGTTCACTTCGTATGATTGAACTTGACGGCAAGCTTTATGTTTATACCTGCCACGAAATGTACGCAGATTCAAACAAATTGAATCATCAGGCAAATATGCTGTTTACCGTTGATGAAAGTACAATGAAAACCACTGATTCAATGTATGAGGTGTCAAATCTTCAGGACGGATATGTCAGCCACTCGTTTAATCAGTTCATCAAAACTGACGGAACTTATATTTACAGGGTAGATCACTCCGAGTCAAACAATATGAGTATGAACGGGCAGTATCTTTCTGTTAACGGAATTACACTTTCAAGATACAACAAAAACAGTTCCTCAACAAATGTTGCGGTTACAATTCCGCTGAAATTTGATATTCACTCCGGAAACTACACGGGTGCGTCAATCGGTGGATTTGAAGTTGGCAGCGGAAATTGTCTTATTGCATATACAAAGGATATTTCATCTTCCTGCAAAAGCAGAAATGCTTACATCAGCGTTACCGACAAGTATTTTAACAAAACAAATAACATTGCGCTTACAAGCTATAAATCGGGTACGAAAGTAAGCTGTCGCACTCCGCAGCTTGTTAAGATTAATGAAAATCTTTTCCTCGTTATGTGGGAGGAGTACAATTCCTCAACAAATAAGGTTACAACAAAGGCAAAGACAATTGATTCAAATGCAAATACAATTGCATCTGCAACATTGTCTGTCAGACTTTCGGATTGTCAGCCTGTTATGTGCAGCGACGGCACGGTTAAATGGTATGTTTCCGACAATTCTTCACCGAAATTGTACAGTATAAATCCGTATGATTTGACAAAGCGTCACGAACATACTTACACATCTGTTGTTACAAAACAGCCTACCTGTACTTCAACAGGTGTCAGAACATATACATGCACAGCCTGCGGTGCAACAAAAACAGAAACAATCAATAAACTTGCACATTCATACAAGCAGTATGTAACACCTGCTACAACAAGTGCAGACGGTTCAATTACTAAAAAATGCACAGCTTGTGGCTATTCGTCTTCAAAAAGCAAAATATACAAAATAACGAGCGTAAGCCTTTCTTCAACATCGTTCACATACAACGGAAATAACATTACTCCGAGTGTAACCGTTAAGGACAGTAAGGATAACAAGCTTGTTGAAGGCAAGGATTACAAAGTTATTTACCCGACAAACAGAGTAAATGTCGGCAAATATTCCGTGAAGATTCAGTTCATCGGCAACTATTCAGGTACGGTTAATAAATATTTTGATATTGTGCCGATAATCACAAGCCTTACAAACACCACGGGCGGTATTAAGCTTAGTTGGAACAAAATTACAGGTGCTTACGGCTACAGAATTTATCAGAAAACTTCAAACGGTTGGAAACGAATTAAGGATACAACCGCAACAAGCTTTACGGATTCAGCGGTAAGTGCAAATCAGACAAAGACTTACACAATCCGTTGTATTGATAAGAACGGCAAAACCGTCAGCGGTTTTAATTCAAAGGGTTGGTCAAAGAAATATACTCCTGCCGCTCCGACAATCAGCAAGCTTGAAAACACAACAGGCGGTATTAAACTGACTTGGAACAAAATCGCAGGTGTTTACGGCTATCGACTTTATCAGAAAACTTCAAACGGTTGGAAACGAATTAAGGACACAACCGCAACAAGCTTTACGGATTCGGCGGTAAGTGCAAATCAGACAAAGACTTACACAATCCGTTGTATTGACAAGAACGGCAAAACCGTCAGTGGCTTTAACTCAAAGGGCTGGTCGAAGAAATACACGCCAGTTGCACCGACAATTTCAAAGCTTACAAACACATCAAAGGGTGTGAGCGTAACTTGGAATAAAATCACAGGTGTTTACGGCTACAGACTTTACCGTAAATATGACGGCGGAAGCTGGACAAAGGTTAAGGACACAACTTCAACCTCTTTAACAGATTCAGGTGCTAAAAAGGGTAAGAAGGCGACCTACACAGTTCGTTGTATCGACAAAAACGGCAAAACAATCAGCGGTTACAACTCAAAGGGTTGGTCAATCACAAGAAAATAATATTTTAACCGAAAGCCCCGACAGATTTTGCTCTGTCGGGGCTTTTCTGTTATCGGCAGTGGGTAGCCTTGCGACTATATTTCAGACGGGGGATCATTGGGCGCCTGCCTTGATGAAATTGTATGTTTAAACAAGAAGTTTTGAAGCGATGAAAACGGCATGTAATTATTTACTTTCATATAAGACAAAAAATGCATCAGAGCCTCACTCGGGCATCTGATGCATTCGTTTATCCGTCTGTTTTCACGAACAGGGAACGACGGCTTGTTGTTTGAAAATTGTTTTTACAAGCAAGAATGTTATATAAACATAAAGTGCGGTGTAGATGATTGCGGTAACTTTTAGGCTTACGAGTTCGTAGGAGAACAGGTAGTAGCAATAGCCTCTCAGGCTTATAAGTGTTGACACAATCGGAATCCACAAATGCTTTGCACTTATAACCGCATAGACAATTAAAATGATGTCAAGCAGATAGCCGTAGCGTTCGTGCATTGACGAAAGGAACATAATGCAGGTGAACACAGTCCACGCAGAGGTGAGGAGGAATGTTTCCATATTCCTTAAATCAACCTTTTTACAGATGATGACGCACATCATAATTCCGAGAACGGCAATTGTGAGGAGAACTGAGAACTGTTTGAACAGATAGTAATATGTCATATCGTTGCCCTCGCACATAAGTGCATAGAAGTTCGGGCAGTTCATCTGAATCAACTTTCCGTAATCAGTCTGTTCCGCATAGATTGTGATAATGTCTATAAACGGTCTGCCCATAATAATTGCAGGCAGGCACATTATAACATCAACTGCGGGAATAATAAAGAAATGCAAAATTGAGATTTTCTTTGTCGAAATCCAGTAATAGAGCAAAACGGGAATGATGAACACGGTTTGCAGTTTGAATGCAAATGCAATGCCGATGAATACAAATGCTGCAATCGGCTTGTCCTTGTGCAAAAACAGAATTGCCAGAATTATAAACGATGTGTAAATCGAATCGCACTGTGCCCAAAATGATGAGTTGAAAATTACCGTTGCCGAAAGAAGTACGGCAGAGTAGGTGATTGTCGCCTTTAACTTTGCGTTGCTTTTTACAAATGAATACACAAGTGCCGCCGAAGAGAACGCAAGCACAAAGTCAAAGATTATTGATACGATTTTGTACGACTGCAATGCACTGAACGGCAACAATGTCATCAAGTAAATTATTACCTGATACGGAATGTTGTAGTTGCCCACCTGAGTGGCAAGTCCTGTAAAATCGCTCTGCTTGATTATGCGCCACCACGGATATAGAAAGCTGTTGAAATCATCGCTTTTATAATCTATTCCGCAAATTCTGATAAAAACAGCCAAAATTGTAACAGCAACAAGCAGAAACAGAAGACTATTTTTCTTGATAAAGTCAATCGCTTTGCTTTCGATTTTTATCATAAAATAACTTCTCCCGATTAAATGAAACCGATTTTCTTCATAACCTTGCCCATTGTACGGCTGCTGATTTTAAGAGCAATTTCATCTGCTTTTCTGTAACAGCTTTCGAGATATGCCTTGTCTGCAACAAGCTTTTCATAGCGTTCACGGATAGGACGGAGTTCTTCAACAACTGCTTCACCTACTGCTGCCTTGAAGTCACCGTAACCCTTGCCGTCAAAATCTTTTTCAATCTGCTCATATGTAAGACCTGTAACTGCGCTGTAAATTGCCATAAGGTTGTTTACACCGTCTTTACCCTCTGCATAACGAACCTTAGCTTCGCTGTCTGTAACGGCTCTCTTGAACTTCTTCATAATAACTTCAGGTGTATCAAGAAGATGTACACAGCCGTTTACATTTTCATCGGACTTGCTCATCTTTCTTGTCGGGTCCTGAAGGCTCATAACTCTTGCACCGTTCTTTGGAATGAAACCGTCCGGAATCTTGAACACATTGCCGTAAAGACCGTTAAAACGCTCTGCAATGTTTCTTGTGATTTCAATGTGCTGTTTCTGGTCTGCACCAACAGGCACTTTGTCTGCCTGATAAAGAAGAATGTCGGCAGCCATAAGTACGGGATATGTGAAAAGACCTGCGTTAATGTTGTCAGCATGCTTTGCAGACTTGTCCTTGAACTGTGTCATTCTTGAAAGTTCGCCGAACTGTGTGTAACAGCTGAGCGCCCATGCAAGCTCTGCGTGAGTGTGAACATGGCTCTGAATGAAGAAAAGGCTCTTTTCAACATCAATGCCGCAAGCCATAATTGAAGCATAAGCGTCAATTATGTTTTTACGCATAACGGCAGGAGTTTGTCTTACCGTGATTGTGTGCAAATCTGCAAGAGCGTAAATGCAGTCGTATTCGTTCTGCATTGTAACCCAGTTGCGAACCGCACCGAGGTAGTTGCCGAGTGTAATTGTTCCGCTGGGCTGTATTGCACTGAATACAACCTCTTTTTTTGTCTGATTTTCCATAATTGTCCTCCGTGATTAAAGACTGTTGGCATACTCGCCGAGGATTTTAATTCCTCTTTCAAGTTGTTCGTCAGTCGGTGTTGAAAAGTTTATTCTGAAACTGTGACATGTTTCGTTTTCGTCTGTTAAAAATGCGTTGCCCGGAACTACGCAAACCTTTTTGAGAACGAGTTCCTTGCAGAATTTCGGCATATCAATTTCTTCTGGCAAGTCGCACCAAATGAAAAGACCGCCGTCAATTTTGTGATATGTGATTTTCGGTGCGCAGTATTTGTCGAGAAGTTCCATACAGAAGTTTGCTTTCTTTGTGTAGATTTCACGCAGCTTTGCAAGGTGAGCGTTGAAGTCATACTTTGTGATGAATTCATCGCATACATACTGTGACCAAATGTTGGTGTGAACATCGTTGCCCTGCTTGCATACAACAAGCTTTTGAAAAATCGGCTTTGGTGCAATCGTGTAGGCAACACGCATACCCGGTGAAATTACCTTTGAGAATGAACCTGCGTAGATTACAATGCCGTCCGTGTCAAAACTTTTTATGTTTGGAACATATTCACCGCTGTAACGCAAATCGCCGTATGGGTTGTCCTCAATGATGAGAACACCGTACTTTTTGGCGAGTTCATAAACCTTTTTACGCTTTTCAAGGCTCATTGTAACACCCGACGGATTTTGAAAATTCGGTATTGTGTAAATAAGCTTTGCGTTCGGATTGGCTTTTAAAGCCTCTTCGAGTTTTTCGGTATTCATACCGTCAGGCTCAACGGGAACTCCTACGAGTTTTGCGTTGTAGCTTCTGAATGTGTTGAGCGAACCGATGAATGACGGTGCTTCGCAGATAACAACCTCGCCCTCGTTTACAAGAGCCTTTGAACACAAATCCATAATCTGCTGTGCACCCGTTGTGATGAGAATATCGTCATTGTCAGAGCCTGTGTTATGCTCCTTTTTCATATATTCCATAAGGTGTTTTCTAAGCGGAGTGTAACCCTCCGAAACACTGTACTGCAAAACCGAAATAGGGTCTTCTGCAAGAACCTTTGCCGAGATTTCCGCAATCTCTTTTGCGGGAAAAGCATCGGGGGAAGGGTTGCCTGCCGAAAGTGAAACAACACTCGGGTCAGCCGCATATTTAAAGATTTCCCTTATAGCGCTTGGCTTGAGGTTTGAAACCCTGTCGGAAAACTTGTATTCCATAGTATATGCTCCTTTTCAAATGATAAGGTTTTTAAAAACTCTATACCATATAATTCTATCACGAATTGCCTATATGTTCAAGAAAATTAACGGCATATTTGCAATTTTGTTTTATTTGTCCCAATAAATTTTTTAAAAAGACTTTTCGATGAGTGAGGTTTATCCCCGAAAATTGTATTTTTTGTGCTTTTTGTATTGTTTTTAATGACTTTCTGTTGTATAATCTAAATGATAATGTCCCATACAACCAAAGCGTTGCTACGATTGGTTTGATTACAATATTTACCATAGATAATTAACAACATTATATAGATAAAATTCTTCATTTGGGAGAGAAACACCATGAGCAGACGAAACGATTACGATTATTTTGACCTCGATAATTTTGATGACAGTATGGACAGCCGTGACTATCGCCGCAGACAGCAGCAACGCCGTCCCGCAAGCTATGCCGCAAGACCTTCTTCCCAGCGTCCTGTAAGGAAACCTGTCAGAAGAAAAAATAAGAGAAGAACAAGAAACAGAATTATCATTGTTACAAGCGCAATTGTAATTTTGCTTGTTATCATATTGATTTTGTCATCTATTATAAAGGGCTGTTCAAAGGACGACTCGCTTTCAAAAATTCCGACAGGAACAGTCGGAACAACAGCACCTGCTGTTCAGGCTACAACAACTGCCAATAATTCTGCCAATGCAGCGGATGAGCTTTCTCCAACCTACTTTATGACACCTAACATAAAGGACGATAATACTAACGGTACTCTTGCATACAGTATTTATGTGTGGAACAAGACCGGCTATGAACTGTTCTCAAGCGATGACGCAAGAGCGCAGAACTATGCGCAGACAATCAACGGCTTTGCCGACAAGTTCGGCAGTTCCGTAAAGGTTTACGATATGATTGTTCCGAACCATACGGAAATGGGACTTCCGCAAAGACTTAAGGACAGTGATGCTCCGTCAACCTCACAGGCAGACAATATCAAGGCTGCATATGCGGCTCTTTCGGACAAGGTAACTCCGATTAACTGCTACAACCGTCTTGCAGAACATAACACGGATTATATCTACTTCAAGAGCGATCATCACTGGACAGGTCTTGGCGCATACTATGCTTACACAGCTTTTGCAGATACAAACGATTTGCCTGTTCTTTCACTTGACGACTGTGAGGAACAGAAGATTAACGGCTTTACAGGCTCGTTTACAAACTCGGCAGACGGTCTTGACAGCGACACAGTAAGTTACTGGAAATTCCCTTACGAAGTAACAATGGATATTACTCAGGCTGACGGTTCTTCCGCAAGCTACGAAAGTCCGTACTATGAAGCTGCAGAGGGCGGTGCAAACACATATGGTGTGTTCATTATGGGTGATAACGCTCTCACTGTTCTCAAGTCAAGTTCTGAAAATGCAACAGCAGGCAAGAAGATTGCCGTTGTAAAGGAAAGCTACGGCAACGCTTTTGTTCCGTACCTTACAAATAACTACGAAGAAGTTCATGTTATCGACTTTAGATATTTCAATCAGAATCTTGTTGATTACTGCAAGACAAACGGTATTGACGAAGTGCTGTTTATGAACGGCGTAATGAGTGCCAACACTCAGGTTCAGCTTGACAGTATGAGCAATCTTTTTAACTGATAGTTCAAATAGTTTAAAATTATTACGAAAAGGAGGTGTATGCCGATGATAGCGGACAATGTAAAAGTGAATGTATTCGGAAAAATCAGCGACAAGCTTTATTCGGCACAAATCACCTCCGGCTCGGTATCAAACAAGAGTGCGTATGTTATTTCGCACAAGCCTGTTACAGAGTATTTTGAGGGCGTTGTTGTTGCGGTGGCTGAGTTTGACGGCTTGGACGGTGAGCGTCCGATTGTGTCGCAATTTGGTGAGGTGTTTTATGAACCGGAGCTTCGACAGGTGCTTTCAAGACTGAAAAATATCAAGCTGAAAAGCATTGTTTGTCTTTACGAAAAGTCTTGCGGCGCGGTTATCTTTTATAAGAGCAGGCAGAACACGAAAATTTTGCTTGTTAAGAACAGCAACGGCAGGTATTGGAGCTTTCCGAAGGGTCATATTGAAGAGGGCGAAAACGAACATCAGACGGCTATCCGTGAAATAAAAGAGGAAACAGGTCTTGATGTTGTGATTGAAAAGGGCTTTCGTGAAATCAGCGAATACTGTCCTTTCGGTAAAATTCGCAAAAGGGTTGTCTTTTTCCTTGCGCAGGCATTTACGGATAATGTGACGATTCAGGAAGAGGAAATTGACAGTTATATTTGGGTTGACTTGCAGCAGGCACGAAAAATGTGCTCATATGATAACGATTTGAGGATTATTGAGAAAGCCGAAACGGCTATTCATCTGCTCAGAAACTAAAAAATGATAAATAACCTTGAAATTTGCAGGTGCACGGTTGTGTACCTGTTTTTTTGATTTTCACGGACATTTTCTGCGAAATAAAAATGTTGAAAAAACATAAAAAATAACCCTTGACACACCGATTATACAATTAGTAATAGGGTACTGATGTTAAAATTCTTTATGAGAAATGTGGAAAACTCGGTTTTTTGATGTTAAAAGTTACAAGTTTGTAAACTTCGTGGAATATCGGCTTTTCTTAACACCACTTTTAACACTTTCAACATAGTTTTCCACATTGCTGTTGAAAATGTTGAATTATACAGAATGTATATGTGCCAAATTGGAAAAATAAATTGCAAATTTGTAAAAAGAAATAACAAACATTACTGTTTTTGAAAACGGAAAAAGGTAATATTTGACAATCGACACTCATAGAATACATCGGCGAGGTGTGTTTTATGAAAAAAGAAACCGTAAAAATGCAGATATGGGGGATTGTCATTGTACCTCTGATGATAATTGTGTTCAAAAATCTGTATTCACTCACAAGCGGCGCACTGCTGGGAATTTTTTTCGGCTCGGTAAACGACAGTATGTGGGAACAAACAAAAATCGTAATGCTGTCGTACTTAATTTGGAGCCTTGTTGAGGCAGTGGGCAAACGGTCGGGTTTTCATCGCTTTGCCGTGTCAAGAATAATATCAATTTGGTTTGTCGGTGCGTTTTGCCTTTTGTCATACCTTTTAATCTATGCACTCGGCATTGAAAACGCAAATCTGCCGAGGTTCATTTGTGCGGTAGCAGTGTGCCTGTGTGCATTTGTCCTGAGTGCAAAACTTGAATACAGTGACAAAAAGCTTGAACCCTTGTTTTTGCCGTGTGTGTTTTTGATGCTTCTGTTGATTGCTGTGTACTGCAGTTTTACGGTTTTTCCTCCGCATATGGTGATTTTTGAAGATACGGCTATGGGAATGTACGGCATAATTCCCGAATACATCGATTCGGGGGCGATTGCTCTTGATACATTGTACAGAGTTTGAGTTTTTAAGATAAAGGTATTTCACAATTTTTTGTTTTGTGTTATAATTAACATAATAATGAAAAAGTGTGTCCAATACAGACACGAAAAAATCCGGATAAGGCTGATTTATGATGAAAAACGAAAAATTTGAAAATACAGAACAAAAGCCTGATGTGATTGCAGGACGAAATCCTGTAAGCGAGGCTGTTCGCAGTAACCGCCCTATTGACAAAATCCTTGTTGCAAAGGGCGAAAAGAGCGGCGCTATTGTGGGAATACTTGCAAAAGCCCGTGACAAAAAGATTCCTGTAAAAGAAGTTGACCGCACAAAGCTTGACTATGTCAGCGGCGGAGCAACTCATCAGGGCATTGTAGCATTTGCGGCGGCAAAAGATTATTCAACGGTTGATGAAATTCTTGAATATGCTGAAAGCAAGGGCGAAGCACCGTTTGTTGTTGTGCTTGATGAAGTTGAAGACCCTCACAACCTCGGTGCAATCATCAGAACCGCTGAATGTGCAGGCGTTCACGGAATTATTATTCCCAAACGCAGAAGTGCCGGTTTGAGCTACACCGTTGCAAAAGCGTCTGCGGGTGCAATTGAGTATATGCGTGTTGCAAGAGTGACTAATATTGCCGTTACGCTTGATGAACTCAAAGAAAAAGGCGTGTGGGTTTACGGTGCAGATATGGACGGCACGGACTACGATAAATGTGATTTTTCGGGTGCATGTGCAATTGTCATCGGCAACGAGGGCAAGGGCATTTCCAGACTTGTCCGTGAAAAGTGCGATGTAATCGTGTCATTGCCGATGAAAGGTCAGATAAATTCCCTTAACGCATCAGTTGCCGCAGGAATTTTGATGTACAAAGCAATGGATTTCAAATTGAAAATTGAAAATTGAAAATGGAAAATTTATTAAAGTATATGTATGTCTGTAGGGGTAGCCTTGCGACCGCCGCCTGTGGCGGAAAAAGGGAGCAAAGCGCTGTCTGAAATAAGGAGCATAAGGAAGTGCGTCCATGCACAACGCAATGCGACTATATTTCAGACGGGGAGAGAGTGACCGTAAAATAAAAATCATATAGAAGAAAACAACTGTTTTTAGGGAGAGCGTTGATGAAAGTATGACGATGAACAAGCCGCATTGGCGAGGTTATAAGTTTGACATATAGCAATCACCGTCACTCGCAGTTACCGTTATATCAGATTGTCTGAGTGAATAATGACGGGAGAACACGGTTCGCTGCTATAAATGAATACTCAAACTTCATCAAATAAAACAAATATTAGATAAACATATCTACAGCACCATACCTTGACAACAAAAATTCGTTGTGCTAATATCATTCTTGGCAACGGGAAACCGTTAATCAAATTAAGTACGGAGATATGAACTTATGAAAAAAGCAGTTTTATTTGACCTTGATGGCACATTGTGGCACACTTCTGATGTGATTTTGCCTGTGTGGAACGATATACTTAAAAAACATAAAGAAACAACAAAGCAAATCACACTTGAAGAAATGAACAGTTATATGGGAAAAACGGTTGAACAGATTGCGTCAATAATGTTGCCCGAGCTTCCGCTTGAAAATTCGGTTGCAATGCTAAAGGAGTGTTGCGCTGAAGAGATTTCGTCACTTCGCAAAACAGGCGGTCATTTGTATGATAATCTTGAAAGCACGCTTAAAATTCTTTCAAAGAATTATTTTCTCGGCATAATCAGCAATTGTCAGTGCGGCTATATTGAAGCGTTCCTGTTTGCTCATAAGCTTGAAAAATATTTCTCCGATTTTGAAATGTCGGGCAGAACAAATCTGACAAAAGGGGAGAATATAAAGCTCGTTATGGAGCGTAACGGCATTGACAAGGCTATGTATCTCGGCGATACAATCGGCGATCAGCTTGCCGCCAAAGATGCAGAAATTCCGTTTGTGTTTGCATCATACGGCTTCGGCACAACAGAAAATCCTGAATATACAATCAGTTCGTTCGATGAATTGCCGAAAGTTGCAGAGAAAACACTCAGTTAATTGTTAAAAAATAGGATGATGTCGGGATATAATTTTGTTCCGATGTCATCTTTGTAAAAGTATAAATTTTCAGTTTTTATGCGTTTTTTGTAGATAGAGAAAAAATAATGTAACAAAATTGAAAAAACTTTCAAATATCTGTTGACAAGTTAAATGCCTTGTGATATAATCTTGATTGTTGAGTTGAGAAACCGATAAAAACTTAATAAATGCGAGTGTGCTGGAATAGGCAGACAGGCACGTTTGAGGGGCGTGTGTT
>OIYS01000032.1_pt1 | contig 96303 bp, 105 predicted proteins | sample 1588271 | NCBI WGS metagenome assembly OIYS01 (sample SAMN03283286) | human gut metagenome | biome: human-associated habitat; material: feces | host: Homo sapiens | place: Peru | collected 2012 | reverse complement strand
ATACAAACTACCGCTCAAAGCTGTGGAGCATAGAGAAAGCATCCCGCGTTATAGGAAAGCTTATGCGGTATACTGATATTTGCATAACAAACCCCGGGGACATTAAGGATTTATTCGGTATTGTTTCGGATAAAGCGGATTTTGATTTGAAAAAGCCCGATAACGAGGGCGCTGCGTCTGTTGCGGAAAAGCTAATGAAAAGATATCCGCTGAAAGGCGCCGCACTGACATTGAGGACTAATTTGAGCGCCAGCGATAACGATTTTGGCGCAATGCTGTGCAACGGAAAAGCTACAGTATTTTCAAGAAAATACCGTATGCACATAGCCGACAGAGTGGGCGGCGGTGACGCGTTTGCCGCAGGGCTTATATATTCGCTTTTAAAACAAAAAGCGCCGCAGGAAACGGTGGAGTTTGCCACTGCGGCGGCGGTGCTGAAGCACTCGGTCGAGGGCGATTTTAACCGCGTTACGGTATCTGAGGTTGAAAACCTCGCCGGAGGAGACGGATCGGGCATGGTGCGGAGATAGGCTGAATTTGCGCGCGGTCGGCGCCTGTTTTCAGCAATTAAACCTGTTTTAAAAATTTTTTTCATTTTATTAAAAAAATGCTTGCTTTTTCTAAAGAAGTGTGTTATTATACTACGGTACGCTGCCCAATTGCGGCGTGAAACATGCGTTGATGTGGGAGGTGGCCGACCTCGAGTCGGGAAATTTCCGCGGAGTATGTCCGATTTTAAACCGGGCGAAAAGTCAGGAAGTATATAAGAGATCTTGCGGCTCTTGTATACAGCGGCAGAGCGATCTGCTGTCCGGAATTGTCTGTGACCCCAGCAATGCCGGTTTTATAATGCGCAGTAAAGAAAAACACGGCGCGTTGTAAGTTTTGCCCGCCAACTACTTAAGGAGGCGAATTTCACATGGCAGTGAAAGAAAAAATCCGTATTCGTATCAAAGGTTACGACCACGCGCTTGTAGACCAGTCCGCTGAGAAAATAGTGGAAACCGCTAAACGTACAGGTGCAAGGGTATCAGGCCCCGTGCCGCTGCCCACCGAAAAAGAGGTTGTTACCATTCTCCGCGCCGTTCATAAATATAAGGACAGCCGCGAGCAGTTTGAAACGAGAACGCACAAAAGGCTTATTGATATAATCAGACCTTCCAACAAAACCGTTGAAGCTCTGACTAATCTTGAGCTTCCCGCCGGTGTAGAGATTGAAATAAAGCTTTAATCAAACACCGCAGGTCAAGTTGGTGAAAACCAACCAATAACCAAAGGAGGAAAATCATATGAAAAAGGGTATTGTGGGCAAAAAGCTCGGTATGACTCAGCTTTTTGACGCAAACGGAAACGTTGTTCCGGTTACCGTTATCGAGGCAGGCCCCTGCGTTATTTCGCAGAAGAAGACCGCCGAGAACGACGGCTACGAGGCTGTTCAGATAGGCTACGGCGATTTGAAGGCTTCTAAGGTAAACAAGCCCCAAAAGGGTCACTTCCAGAAGGGCGACGTTGCTCCGAAAAAGGTTCTTCGCGAGTTCCGCTTTGAAGATATCAGCGCTATGAACGTAGGCGATATAATCAAGGCTGACGTATTTGCAGAGGGCGAGTCGGTAGACGTGCGCGGCACTTCCAAAGGTAAGGGCTACGCCGGCACCATTAAGCGCTGGAACTTCGGAAGACTTAAGGAAACTCACGGTACAGGCCCTGTTCACCGTCACGGCGGTTCCTTGGGCGCCTGCTCAACTCCGTCAAGAGTTTTCAAGGGAAAGAAAATGGCAGGACACCTCGGCAATGAGCGCGTAACCGTTCAGAACCTGAGTGTCGTTAAAGTAGACGCGGAAAAGAACATCATCGCCGTTAAGGGCGCCGTTCCCGGTCCCAAGGGCGGAATAGTGGTTCTTTTCGACAGCGTTAAAGCGTAAGGGAAGGAGTGTTCTAAATTATGCCTAATATAGCAGTAGTCGATATGGCGGGCAAAAGCGTGGGAGAAATCACCTTGAGCGACGCCGTTTTCGGAATAAAGCCTAACGCGGCGGTTATGCACGCGGCGGTTGTAAACTACCTTGCAAATCAGCGTCAGGGCACGCAGTCCACTCTGACTCGTACCGAGGTATCGGGCGGCGGCAAAAAGCCGTGGAGACAGAAGGGTACCGGTCACGCAAGACAGGGCTCTACCAGAGCTCCGCAGTGGAGACACGGCGGTATAGTTCACGCGCCGAAGCCGAGAGATTATTCTTACTCTCTCAATAAAAAGGTTAAGAGACTGGCTCTCAAATCCGCTTTGTCGGATAAGGTGCTCACAGGCGATATGATTGTTCTTGACGAGCTTAAAACAGAGACCTACAAAACCAAGGTCGTTGCCGATTGCTTAAAGGCAATAGGCGCGGGTAAAAAGACTCTCATAGTTCTTGAGGATAACAACGCGTTCGCCGTAAAGAGCATTGCCAACATTGCGGGTGCGAAATCCGCACAGGTCGGAACAATCAACACCTACGACATAATCAATGCCGACACTCTCGTGGTGGTAAAGAATGCCGTAGCAAAGCTTGAGGAGGTGTATGCATAATGAAAGCCGCACAGGATATCATTATAGCTCCGGTAATTACCGAAAAGAGTATGTCGGGTATAGCCGATAAGAAATACACCTTTAAGGTAGCTAAGGACGCTAACAAGATTGAGATAGCCGATGCTGTCGCAAAGCTTTTCAAGGTTGATGTTGCTAAGGTCAACACAATCAACGTTCGCGGTCAGGCAAGGCGTATGGGCCGTTACAACGGCTACACCGCAGCCTGGAAAAAGGCAATCGTTACTTTAAAGGCTGATTCAAAGCCGATTGAGTTCTTCGACGGTCTTATCTGATTAACCTAATAGATTGGAAATTTGTGCTGAACCACGGTTTTTTCGGCGACAAGTGCGGCGAAAAAACACCTTGTAGGCGAAAACGCCGAAAGCGTTTTCAAGAACACAGGGGTGGTATTGGCGGGGATAGAGTGCAGTCAAAATTTTAATTTTGCGAACGGCATCCCCGACCAAAGAGCGCAGCGACATTTCCGGTGATGTATGAAGTCGAAAACAGACTTCGCTAAGCCAAAACAGGAGAGTGAAACAAATGGCAATTAAATTTTACAAGCCGACTACTCCGGGTCGCCGCAATATGACAACTATGGATTATTCCGGGTTATCAAAGGTTGCTCCCGAGAGAAGCTTGCTTGAGCCTATTAAAAAGAATGCCGGACGCAACAGCTACGGCAGAATCACCGTTCGCCACAGAGGCGGCGGAAACCGCAGAAAGTACAGAGTTATCGATTTCAAGAGAGAGCGTTTCGGCATAACCGCTACCGTTCAGACTCTTGAGTACGATCCGAACCGCTCTGCGTTCATCGCCCTCGTTCAGTATGAGGACGGCGAAAAGCGTTATATAATCGCTCCGCAGGACTTAAAGGTCGGCGATAAGATAGTAAGCGGCCCCGAGGCTGATATTAAGCCCGGCAACGCGCTTCCGCTTATCAACATTCCGGTAGGTACTTTCTTACACAATATCGAGCTTTACCCCGGCAAGGGTGCTCAGCTTGCACGTTCTGCCGGTAACACCGCCCAGCTTATGGCTAAGGAAAACGGAATGGCGCTTTTGCGTTTGCCCTCGGGCGAGCTTCGCAACGTTCCCGCAACCTGCATGGCAACCGTAGGCGTTGTATCCAATCCGGAGCACGCAAACGTTAACTACGGTAAAGCCGGACGTAAGCGTCACATGGGCTGGAGACCGACCGTCCGCGGTTCTGTAATGAACCCGTGCGATCACCCGCACGGCGGTGGTGAGGGTAAATCACCGATCGGTCGTCCGGGACCTGTTACCCCGTGGGGTAAACCTGCTCTCGGTTACAAGACCCGTCAGAAGAATAAGCGCACCGATAAGTATATCGTAAAGCGCCGTAAGTAATTCGACGAAAGGAGTTAAATCATGGGAAGAAGCATTAAAAAGGGCCCTTACGTGCAGCCTGTTCTGCTCAAAAGAGTCAAGGAAATGAACGAAGCCGGCGAAAAGAGAGTTCTTAAGACCTGGAGCCGTTCTTCGACCATATTCCCCGATTTCGTCGGACACACCTTTGCGGTACATGACGGCCGCAAGCACGTTCCGGTTTATGTAACAGAGGATATGGTAGGTCACAAGCTCGGTGAGTTTGCGCCGACAAGGACCTTTAAGGGTCACGCCGGTTCAAAGACCACCGGTAAGTAAGCGGCTGAAAGGAGAGTTTAACTATGGAAGCAAGGGCTACACTAAAATACGCCCGTATTTCACCCCGCAAGGTGAAGATTGTTTTGGATTTAATCCGCAATCAAGACGCTGACAAAGCTATGGCTATACTCAAATTTACTCCTAAGTCCGCTTGCGAGTATTTGGAGAAGCTTTTAGCGTCAGCTATGGCTAATGCAGAAAACAATCATAATATGGATGTTTCCCGTCTTTATGTTGCTGAGTGCTTTGTCTGCCCCGGACCGACTCTTAAGAGAATCCGTCCGAAGGATCACGGCAGAGCCCACAGAATCTTAAAGAGAACAAGCCATGTTACAATCGTTCTTAAAGAACGCGAAATCTAAGAAGGAGGTTAAGTTATGGGCCAGAAGGTTAATCCGCACGGTTTCCGTGTAGGCGTAATTAAAAACTGGGACTCACGTTGGTTTGCCAATGACAGCGTTTTCGGCGATACATTGGTTGAGGACTATAACCTCCGCAAGTACCTCAAGAAGACCCTCTTCACAGCAGGTATTGCAAAAATCGAAATCGAACGTGATGACAAGCGCGTAAGACTTCATATCCACTGCGCAAAGCCGGGTATGGTGATCGGACGCAACGGCAGCGAAATTGAAAAGCTTCGCGCCACTTGCCAGCAGATGCTCGGCAAGCCGGTTCTTATCAACATTGTTGAAATAAAGAATCCGGACGCTAACGCTCAGCTCGTAGCCGAAAATATTGCGGCTCAGCTTGAAAAGCGTATTTCTTTCCGCCGCGCTATGAAGCTCTCCATAGGCAGAGCTATGCGTCTTGGCGTAAAGGGTATAAAAACTCAGGTTTCGGGTCGCTTGGGCGGCGCTGAAATCGCAAGAAGCGAGCAGTATCATGAGGGAACAATTCCGCTTCAGACCCTGCGTGCCGATATCGACTACGGTTTTGCCGAGGCAAACACCACCTACGGTCGTATAGGTGTTAAGGTTTGGATCTACAAGGGTGAGGTTCTCGCTGATAACCGCAAGGTTAAAAAGGAAGGAGGCGCCCGCTGATGTTAATGCCTAAAAGAGTAAAATACCGCAGAGTCCACCGCGGACGTTTGACCGGTACCGCTTCACGCGGCATCACCGTAACACACGGCGATTTCGGTCTTCAGGCTTTAGAGCCGGCGTGGATCACCTCTAACCAGATAGAGGCTGCGCGTATTGCAATGACCCGTTACATTAAACGTGGCGGTCAGGTTTGGATAAAGATATTCCCCGATAAGCCGATAACCGAAAAGCCGGCTGAGACCCGAATGGGTTCAGGTAAAGGCTCGCCCGAGTACTGGGTAGCGGTTGTTAAGCCCGGTCGCGTAATGTTCGAGATCGGCGGCGTTAGCGAGGAATTGGCTCGCGAGGCTATGCGTCTCGCCGCAAACAAGCTTCCTATTAAGTGCAAGTTTGTAACAAAGCAGGAAATGGGTGGTGAGCAGTAATGAATGCAAAGGAAATCAGACAGAACACTTTGCCGGAGCTGAATGACCAGTTGACAAAGCTTAAAGAGGAATTATTTAATCTGCGTTTCCAACTCGCCATTAACCAGCTCGACAACCCCATGCGTATAGCTGCCGTTAAGAAGGACATCGCCCGCGTTAAGACAATCATTCGCGAGAACGAGCTCAAAAACGACAGCACCAACGCTTGAGAGAGGGAGGAAAGGCTAAATGAGCGAAAGAAACCTTCGTAAAACAAGAGTGGGTAAGGTTGTAAGCGACAAGATGGATAAAACCGTTGTAGTTGCCATTGAGGACAACGTTAAGCACCCGCTTTACAAGAAGATAATCAAAAACACTATCAGACTCAAAGCTCATGATGAGAATAATTCCTGTGGCGTAGGCGACAGAGTTCTTATTATGGAGACCAGACCACTCTCCAAGGATAAGCGTTGGCGCGTGGCGGAAATAATCGAAAAGGCTAAGTAGTCTACAAGGAGGAAAACACTGTGATACAACAACAGAGTTACCTCAAGGTTGCCGACAATACGGGTGCGAAGGAAATTATGTGCATCCGCGTTCTTGGAGGCTCCAGAAGGAGGTATGCCAACATTGGCGACGTCATCGTGGCTTCTGTTAAAAAGGCCGCTCCGGGCGGTACTGTAAAGAAGGGCGATGTAGTAAAGGCAGTTGTAGTTCGTTCTGCAAGAGGTCTTCGTCGTAATGACGGCACATACATCAGATTTGACGAAAATGCGGCTGTTATCATCCGTGATGACAAGAACCCCCGCGGTACCCGTATTTTCGGGCCGGTAGCCCGTGAGCTGCGCGACAAGGATTACACAAAGATCCTGTCCCTTGCTCCGGAAGTGCTTTAATGGGAGGTAGAAAACAATGAGTAAGCTTCACGTTAAAACCGGTGATACCGTAGTCCTCCTTACAGGAGACAAAAAGGACCGCAAGAAGACCGGCAAGGTGCTTGAGGTCAGCCCCAAAGAGGGTAAGGTTATAGTTGAGGGCATTAACGTTGTTAAAAAACACGCTAAACCGAAAAAGGCAGGAGATCCGTCGGGTATAATTGAAACCAACGGTGCCGTTTATGCCTGCAAGGTTCAGGTTGTTTGCCCGAAATGCAATAAGCCCACCAGAGTAGGTACAAAAATCTACGAGGACGGCAAAAAAGACCGCATGTGCAAAAAATGCGGCGAGACTTTTTAAGAGATAAGGAGGACATGACATGTCAATACTGTCGAACGAATATAAAAATTCGATCGCTCCCGCACTGATGACAAAATTTGGCTACAAGAGCGTCATGCAGATTCCGAAGCTCGAAAAGGTCGTTATCAATGTAGGCGCCGGCGAGGCCAAGGAAAACTCCAAGGTCATCGACGCTATTCTGCGAGACCTGAGTCTTATCACCGGTCAGAAGGCAATTCCCTGCCGCGCTAAGAAGTCGGTTGCGAACTTCAAGCTCCGCGAGGGTATGCCGATCGGTGCGAAGGTAACACTTCGCGGCGAGCGTATGTATGAGTTCATTGAAAGACTTTTCAATGCGGCTCTTCCGCGCGTTCGCGACTTCAGAGGGATTAACCCCAACGCTTTCGACGGCCGCGGCAACTATGCTATGGGCGTTAAGGAGCAGCTTATTTTCCCTGAAATCGAGTACGATAAGATCGATAAGGTACGCGGTATGGATATAATTTTTGTCACAACTGCGAAGACAGATGAAGAGGCCCGCGAGTTATTAACGCTTTTGGGCGCTCCGTTTGCGAGATAAGGAGAAGTAATAATGGCTAAGACTGCTATGAAAGTTAAGCAGGCAAGACCTGCTAAGTTTTCAACAAGAGAGTATAACAGATGCAAAATCTGCGGCCGCCCACATGCTTATCTTCGCAAGTACGGCATTTGCCGTATATGCTTCAGAGAGCTTGCTTATAAAGGCGAGATCCCCGGAGTGAAGAAGGCCAGTTGGTAAGGCACAAAGCTGAAGGAGGTTGACGGCATGCAAATCAGCGATACAATCGCGGATATGCTTACGAGAATTCGTAATGCATCCGCTGCAAAGCATGATTCGGTAGATGTTCCGGCGTCAAACGTAAAAAAGGCAATCGCTCAGATTTTACTTGACGAGGGTTACATCTCGGGCTTTCAGGTCGAAGAAGACGGAAAGCAGGGCGTAATTCATATTACATTGAAGTACGGCCAGAATAAATCGCAGGTTATAAGCGGCATTAGAAGAGTTTCTAAGCCCGGCTTGCGTATCTACACAAACGTAGAGGATATGCCCAAGGTTATGAAAGGCCTCGGCATAGCCATCCTTTCCACCTCTAAGGGTATAATGACAGACAAGCAGGCACGCAAAGCCAATGTCGGCGGCGAAGTCCTCGCTTTCGTCTGGTAAGGAGGTGCGAGAGGATGTCAAGAATAGGAAAGAAACCTATCGCAATCCCTGCCGGTGTTGAGGTTAAGGTTGACGGCAGCAAGGTGACCGTAAAGGGCCCCAAGGGTACGCTTGAAAGCACCTTCAATCACGAAATAAACATTGCGCTTGAGGGCAATGAAATAATCGTGACCCGCCCGACCGACGATAAAAATCACCGTGCGCTCCACGGTCTTACCCGTACCCTTATCCACAATATGGTTGAGGGAGTTACCAACGGCTACTCAAAAACGCTTGAGGTAAACGGCGTAGGCTACCGTGCTCAGAAGCAGGGCAAAAATCTTGTAATGAACCTCGGATATTCTCATCAGGTAATCGTTCCTGAGATTCCGGGAATCACCATTGACGTACCGACTCCCAACCAGGTAGTTATAAGCGGTGCGGATAAGCAGCAGGTCGGCCAGTTTGCCGCGGAAGTTCGCGAGAAGCGTCCGCCGGAGCCTTATAAGGGCAAAGGTATTAAGTACGCCGACGAGCATATCCGCCGCAAGGAAGGTAAAGCCGGCAAGGGTGCTAAGAAATAATAAAGGAGTGTATAAACGATGGTTACAAGACCAAACAGCAATCAGGCAAGACTTAAGCGTCACGCCCGCGTCCGCTCTAAGGTCAGCGGTACGGCGGCTTGTCCTCGCCTTGATGTATTCCGCTCCAACAGCAACATTTACGCCCAGCTTATCGACGATGTAAACGGCGTTACACTCGCAGCCGCTTCTTCCAACGAGAAGGATTTCGGAATTTCCGGCGGCAACAAAGAGGGCGCTCACAAGGTTGGAAAGTTAATTGCTGAACGTGCCGCAGAAAAGGGCATCACCGAGGTTGTTTTTGACCGCGGCGGATACATTTATCACGGCCGTGTCAAGGAGCTTGCCGAAGGTGCCCGCGAGGGCGGACTCAAGTTCTGATAAGGAGGAATACTTTTGGCTACAAATATTGACGCATCAACATTAGATTTAAAAGAGCGCGTAGTTTCCATAAACCGTGTTTCCAAAACCGTTAAAGGCGGACGTATTATGAAGTTCGCGGCGCTTGTGGTTGTAGGAGACGGTAACGGCATTGTAGGCTATGGGCTCGGTAAGGCGGGCGAAGTTCCGGACGCTATTCGCAAAGGAATTGAAGACGCTAAAAAGAATCTTATAAAGGTATCCTTAAAGGGTACAACAATTCCGCACGAGGTTATAGGCGAATTCGGCGCAGGCCGCGTTCTTCTGAAACCCGCGGCTCCCGGTACCGGCGTTATTGCCGGCGGCGCTGTTCGTGCGGTAGTTGAGACTGTCGGTATTTCCGACATTCGTACCAAAGCTTTAAGATCGAACAATCCCTGCAACGTTGTTCGCGCCACTGTTGCCGGCCTCGCATCGCTTCGCAGCGCCGAGGAAGTAGCAGCAGTACGCGGCAAGTCTGTCAAGGAAATCATTGGTTAAGGAGGAGCAGCGTTATGGCAACAAAAAAGGCTGCCGGCCTTAAAGTAAAGCTGGTAAAAAGCACCATCGGTGCTAAAAAGGATCAGATAGCTACCGCAAACGCTCTCGGTCTTTTCAAAATCGGCGATGAGAAAATTCAGCCGGATAACGAGCAGACCAAGGGCAAGATCAACAAGATTTCTCATCTTGTTGAGGTTACGGCCGCAAAATGATTTTATCCGCATACGGCGGAAATGCGGTTTTAACCGCGCGAATTAAGCAAGGAGGTGCGAACAATGAAAATGCATGAATTATCTCCGGCTTTCGGCTCTACAAAAGAGGCGAAGCGTATAGGCAGAGGTCACGGCTCGGGCAACGGCAAAACTGCCGGTAAGGGTCACAAGGGTCAGAAAGCCCGTGCGGGTCACGGTATGAGACCCGGTTTTGAAGGCGGTCAGATGCCGCTGCAAAGACGTATTCCTAAGCGTGGCTTCAATAATATTTTTGCCGAGGAATGGATAGCGATCAACCTTTCCGCACTTGAGGTGTTCGAGGACGGCGCAACGGTTGACGCTGCAGCTTTGGCTGACAAGGGTATAGTAAAGAAAGCAAACCTTCCCATTAAGGTTTTGGCTAACGGCAAGCTTACAAAGAAGCTCACCGTTAAGGCGAACGCTTTCTCTGCGTCTGCTGCTGAGAAAATCAATTCAGTCGGCGGAAAGGCTGAGGTGATCTGATGTTAGAAACATTAAGAAACGCCTGGAAAATAAAAGAAATTCGTAATAAGATTCTTTTTACCGTTTTCATCGTTTTGATTTTCCGTATCGGCTCGGTTATTCCGGTACCGTATATTGATGTTGCGGCGCTCAAATCCGCAACCGAATCGGGAACAACGAATGAATTTTTCAGCTACCTGTCTATTCTTACCGGAGGCGGTCTTGAGTACGGCGCAATATTCGCAATGTCTGTTACCCCGTACATCAACTCCTCAATTATAGTACAGCTTCTGTGCGTTGCAATACCCGCTCTTGAAAGACTTTCAAAAGAGGGTGAGGAAGGTCAGAAGAAGTTAGCCCAGATAACCCGTTACACAACGGTCGGTCTGGCACTCATTCAAGGTACGGCATATTTCTTCTATCTCAAAAACAGCAACTATCTGAGCGTATCGGGCGGTGCCGTTATATTTGCGGCGTTCGTTATAATACTTGCCTTTACGGCAGGCTCGGCGCTTGTAATGTGGCTCGGCGAGCAGATAGACGTTAAGGGTATCGGCAACGGTATTTCAATACTGCTTTTCGCAGGTATTATTTCCCGCGGTCCGCAGGCTCTTAACACACTTATCGCTTACTGGAAGCTCGATAAGCAGGTTGCGGTTGTAGGAATAGTAGTTATGTTCTTACTGGTTATAGCCTTTATCGTTTGGATGACCGAGGCGGAACGCCGTATTCCGGTGCAGTACGCCAAGCGCGTTGTCGGCAATAAGATGTACGGCGGACAGAACACCCACATTCCGATCAAGGTCAATATGTCGGGCGTTATGCCGATAATCTTTGCTTCGAGCATACTTATGCTCCCCACGATGATACTTTCGTTCTGGAAGAACGAGAACCACTGGTTCTATAAGGTATTAAGGCTCTTCAGCGTTCAGGGCGTTTTCTACGCGGTAATCTATTTCGTTCTGATAATCGGTTTTGCTTACTTCTATGCAACAATCCAGTTTAATCCGATTGAAATGGCAAACAACCTGCGTAAAAACGGCGGCGCAATACCGGGCATACGTCCCGGCAAGTCCACTTCGGACTTCATTTCAAAGATTTTGTCAAGAATAACGCTTATGGGTGCTATATTCCTAAGCGTCATCGCTATCCTGCCCATACTTATCGGCAGCGTCGGCGGAATTAACATTTCCCTCGGCGGTACGTCGGTACTCATTATGGTAGGCGTCGCACTTGACACTGTCCGTAATCTTGAATCCCAGATGATGATGCGTCATTACAAGGGATTCCTTGATTAAGCATTAAGGAGTATTAAATTATGAAGCTCATTCTTTTGGGAGCACCGGGTGCCGGTAAGGGCACTCAGGCTGAGATAATCTCCGAAAAATATAATATTCCGACCATTTCCACCGGCAACATTATTCGTGCTGCGCTTAAAAACGGAACGGAAATGGGACTGAAAGCAAAATCATATATCGACGCGGGCGAGCTCGTTCCCGATGATGTCGTTATCGGCATTATCAAGGAGCGTTTAGCTGAAAGCGACTGTGCAAACGGTTACATTTTAGACGGCTTCCCGCGCACAATTCCGCAGGCAGAGGCGCTTGACGAAATGGGCTTCGGTATCGACGCCGCACTCTCTATCGAGGTTGCGGACAGCGAGATAGTAAAGCGTATGTCGGGCAGACGCGTTTGCGAAAAGTGCGGCGCCAGCTACCACACCGAGTATAAAAAACCGGATGTGGAGGGCGTTTGCAATTCCTGCGGCGGCGTGCTTGTTATCCGTAAGGACGATGAGCCCGAAACCGTGAAAAACAGACTTAACGTTTATCACGAGCAGACCGAGCCGCTTAAAGATTATTACAAAAACTGCGGAAAGCTCATCACTGTCGAGGGGCAGGACGAGGTTAAGGATACTACCCGTCTTGTACTCGAAGCGCTGGAGAAGAATATATGATAGTGCTTAAAACCGGCCGCGAGCTTAAAATAATGAAAGAGGCTTGCAGTATATCGGCCGGAGCATTAGAGGCAGCCGGCAAAGCGGTAGAGCCCGGAGTAACAACGGCTGAGATTGACCGTCTGGCAGAGGAATACATCCGACGCCGCGGCGGCGAGCCCAACTTTAAAAATTACGAGGGCTACCCCGCTACTGCCTGTATATCTATTAACAACGAGGTAATTCACGGCATACCTTCCGAAAAGCGCAAGCTGCGCGCCGGCGATATAGTAAGTATCGACCTCGGCGCTAAGTTCGACGGGTATCACGGCGATAACGCCGCCACTTTCGCCTGCGGGGATGTATCTTCCGAGGCGAAGCGGCTGATGGACACAACGCGCGAAAGCCTTTACGAGGGAATACGCGCGGCGTGTGCGGGCGGCAGAATCGGTGATATAGGTCACGCTGTTCAAAGATATGTCGAGGCGCGTGGGTATTCGGTCGTGCGGCAGTTTGTCGGTCACGGCGTGGGTACGCACCTGCATGAAGCTCCCGAGGTTCCTAATTTCGGCACACCCGGCAGGGGAATACGCCTGATGCCCGGAATGACCATAGCAATAGAACCGATGGTAAACGCCGGAGGCTACGATGTTAAGGTTCAGCCGGACGGGTGGACTGTTTTAACCAAGGACGGTTCGCTTTCCGCTCATTTTGAGCATACGATAGTGATAACCGCCGACGGTCCTAAAATTATGACCGTGGTTTGAGGAAACGCTTATGGTGGGTCGCATAGTCTTTTCAAAGGCGGGGCGCGATAAAAACCGCCTTATGGTGGTGGTGAGCGCGGACGATAAATTCCTTTACCTGTGCGATGGTAAGGAACGCCCGCTTGAAAAACCGAAACGCAAAAATGTGAAGCACACAGCGTTTACAAACACAATTCTTGATGAAAACAGCTATAAAACCGATAAGGCTCTGAGGCGGGAATTAGCCCGACTCAGGGACGAAGGCTTGAAAGGGAGGAACCAAAGTGTCTAAAGAAGATATGATAGAGCTTGAAGGCGTCGTTGTTGAGGCAATGCCTAACGCAATGTTCAAGGTAGAAATCCAGGGGGGACATATAATCCTCGCCCATATATCGGGAAAGCTCCGTATGAATTTCATACGCATACTCCCGGGCGATAAGGTGACTGTTGAGATGTCTCCGTACGACCTTTCAAAGGGTCGCATAACCTGGCGTTCAAAATAACAGTCAAAAATTTAAGGAGGTATAATCCAAATGAAAGTCAGACCTTCTGTTAAAAAGATTTGCGAAAAATGCAAAATTATCAAGCGCAAGGGCAAGGTAATGGTTATCTGCGAAAACCCCAAGCACAAACAGCGTCAGGGTTAATTGCGCGTGAAGAAAAAAATGGAGGTGCTTTGATAAATGGCACGTATTGCTGGTGTTGATCTTCCGAACGAAAAGCGAGTCGAAATCGGACTTACTTACATTTTCGGCATAGGTCTTACAACATCTAAAAAAATCCTTGCCGATACAGGTATCAATCCTGATACCCGCGTCAAGGACTTAACCGAAGACGATATTTCAAAACTGCGTGAATATATCGACCACAACCTTCAGGTAGAGGGTGACCGTCGCCGTACAATCGCGTTTGATATTAAGAGACTTATCGAAATCGGAAGCTACCGCGGTTTGCGCCACAGAAAGGGTCTGCCGGTAAGAGGGCAGCGCTCAAAGACTAACGCGCGTACACGCAAGGGTCCGAAGAAGACCATAGCTAACAAGAAGAAATAAGTAGGAGGAAGATAATATGGCTACTGCAAAGGGCAAGACGACCGCTACACGCCGTCGCCGTGAGAAAAAGAATATCGAACGTGGCTCTGCTCATATCCAGTCTACCTTCAACAACACTATCGTTACCATCACCGATACGCAGGGCAACGCTCTTTCGTGGGCATCTGCCGGTGAGTTAGGTTTCAGAGGCTCAAGAAAGTCTACTCCTTTCGCGGCTCAGAGCGCGGCAGAAACCGCTGCTAAGGCTGCTATGGAGCACGGTCTTAAGACTGTTGAAGTGTACGTTAAGGGTCCGGGCGCAGGACGTGAAGCGGCTATCCGCGCACTGCAAACCGCAGGTCTTGAGGTAAGTATGATTAAAGACGTTACCCCGATTCCGCACAACGGCTGCCGTCCTCCCAAGAGAAGACGCGTATAATCGTTTAAAACTAATTTGCAATTTATATTGCAGCTAAAATTTTGGAGGTGTAACAGATGGCAAGATATACCGGTGCAGTTTGCAGACTTTGCCGCCGCGAGGGTCAGAAATTGTTCCTTAAGGGCGAGCGCTGCTATTCCGAGAAATGCTCGGTAGGACTGAGAGGCTACGCTCCCGGTCAGCACGGACAGGGCAGAAAGAAATCGTCCGAATACGGTATGCAGCTTCGCGCTAAGCAGACCGCAAGACGTTTCTACGGCGTCCAGGAAAATCAGTTCCATCATTATTTTGAAATTGCTGAAAGAAAGCAGGGCATTACCGGCGATAACCTTTTAAGAATACTTGAAAGCCGCCTTGATAATGTTGTTTACAGAGTAGGCTTTGCGTCGTCAAGAGCAGAGGCGCGTCAGCTTGTAGGTCACGGTCATTACGAAGTGAACGGCAAGCGCGTTGACATTGCTTCCTATCTCTTAAAGGCGGGCGATGTGGTTTCTATCTGCGAGAAGAGCCGCGCAAGCGAGAAGATCAAAGCAGTTGTAGAGGCTAACAGCGCAAGACCCGTTCCGGAGTGGATTGACGTTGACCGCAACAACCTTTCGGCAAAGGTTATAGCTCTCCCGACAAGAGAACAGATTGAAGCTCCTGTTGACGAGCAGCTCATCGTCGAGTTCTATTCTAAGTAATAGACCCGAAATAACGCAGCGTTCACCGTGCCGGGCACTGCGGAACATAAAATTACGGTACGGAGAAACGGAGCTTTTAAATGATAGAAATTGAAAAGCCCAGAATAGATACCGCTGAATTGACAAGCGACGGCACTTACGGCAGGTTCGTTATGGAACCGCTGGAGAGAGGCTACGCCACAACCCTCGGCAACAGCATGAGGCGCGTGCTGCTTTCAATCCTTCCCGGCGTTGCCGTTACATCGGTCAAGATCGACGGTGTTGTGCATGAGTTTTCCACCATTCCCGGTGTGAAAGAGGATGTTACCGAAATCATCCTCAACATAAAGGGACTGATTGCAAAGCTCCATGCCGATACGGCGAAGAAGATTTATATTGAGGCTGAGGGCCCCTGCGTGGTTACCGCCGCTTCGATAAAAGCCGATTCCGAGGTCGAGATTTTAAATCCCGATATGTATATAGCCACTCTTGACGCGGGAGCCAAGCTCAATATGGAGATGACTCTCGATAAGGGCAGAGGCTATGTTTCCGCCGAGCAAAACAGACCGGCGCAGAACGTTATCGGCGTTATTCCCGTTGACTCTATTTACACGCCTATACTCAAGGCTAACTTTAAGGTTGATAATACCCGCGTGGGTAATGTTACCGATAAGGGCAAGCTTACAATGGAAATATGGACCGACGGCTCTATAAGAGCTAACGAGGCTATTTCTATGTCGGCTAAGGTGCTTATTGAGCACTTTGAGCTTTTCCTCGATTTAACCGAGGGCGTAAGCGAGACCGAGAGCATTATGGCGGAAAAGAACGACAACGAGAAAGAAAAGGTTCTCGATTTAACAATCGACGAGCTGGATTTATCTGTTCGCAGCTTCAACTGCCTGAAGCGCGCAGGTATAAATACGGTAGAGGATCTTATCAACAAGTCCGAAGAGGATATGATGAAGGTGAGAAACCTCGGCCGCAAGTCGCTTGAAGAGGTCATTGCAAAGCTGAATTCTTTCGGCTTCACCCTTAAAAACGACGACGAATAAAGCAAAACCGCAGCAGTTTTTGCTGCAATAAGGAGTGAATGGAAATGCCAGGTACCCGTAAACTCGGAAGAACCAGCGATCACAGAACTGCTATGCTCAGGGCAATGGTTACTTACCTGCTCGAAAACGGCAGAATTGAGACCACCGTTACCCGCGCTAAGGAAGTAAGAGCAATGGCAGAGAAGTATATTACACTCGCTAAGGATAATAACCTGAACAGCAAGCGTCAGGCATTGGCGTTTATTACTAAGGAGGACGTTGTTGCAAAGCTCTTCAACGAAATCGCTCCTAAGTATTCGGATGTTAACGGCGGCTACACCCGCATTGTTAAAACCGGACCGCGCCGCGGCGACGCTGCCGAAATGGCAATTATCGAGTTAATATGATTTTAAGGCTTTAAGCCTGAACTTTAGTACTCACATTTTTTACGCGCAGTTATATGCGCCGATGATGTGTGTGCTAAACCGAGGGGGAACGGGCGCGGCAAGCGCTCGGAACGCCCTCGCACTTAATAATTCGGAATTCGGAATGCGTAATTCGGAATTAAATAACGCGCAGCCCTGCGGTTATCGAAAAAAGATAATTGCAGGGCTGTTTTTTGCATTATAACGGCGGTATTGACATTTTGATTTTTTATGCTATAATATAAACAGAAAGGCAACCGATAGACGGTTAGCCCCTGATACAGTTTAGAGAGATAAACCGAACTTGGGGAAGTGGCGGTTTATTTCTTTTTTATTGCAATTATGTAACCGGTTGCAAATATCAAAATTAAAATGATAAATACATAGTAATCCATAAGCAACACCCCCTTACAGGGGCGCGGGTCTCCTGTGGAGACCTCTGCGCAGCAGAAGCGCCGACCGAGGCGGCAGCCGAGACAGACTTAACCGCCTACCGTTGTAGGTTGCCTTAATGGGTGCTTTTAAGCACCGACAATATTTTACAATAAGTTTGATACTTTGTCAATAACTACCGCAACTGTTCATTGGGACTATCTTTTAGGGAATTCTAAATTTTTAGGTAAGCCGAGTATATAATTGGCAGAGACATTATAAAAAACACATAACTTTTTCAAGTGAGACAACGGAATTTCACATTTATTAAGTTCGTACCTTGAGTAACTTGCTTGCTTTATGCCGAGAATATTTGCAACTTGTGTTTGGGTGAGGTTCTTATCTTCGCGTAATTCCTTTAATACTTCGTTATATTTTTTCATATTTTTCACGCTCATTTCGTAAATATATATAAATTATATCACAGTTTATAAGCTAATTTTTAAAATGGTTCATATGTGAACCAATAATTATTATGAATATGATTAAAAATCCGAATTTGTAAGTAAGATGTGTGTTAAAATCCGTTTTATTATTTCGCGGCATTTTCAGATTAGCGGGGCTGCCCGTCATTACCGAATAATACTACTTGTAATTTTGTGCAAAAAGTGGTAAAATACCATTGATACAATAAAATTCCGAAAGGAAAAAGGTAAATGAAAAAATACGACTTTATAATTGCGGGCAGCGGATTGTTCGGCGCGGTTTTCGCTCACGAAGCGGTAAAAAAGGGCAAAAAGGTATTGGTGCTTGAACGCCGCGGGCATATAGGCGGAAATATATACACCGAAAAGGTTGAGGGTATTGACGTGCATAAATACGGCGCGCATATCTTCCACACCTCAAACAAGCGTGTTTGGGATTATGTGACAAGCTTGGTTGAATTTAATAACTTTGTGAACTCTCCGGTTGCGAATTACAAGGGCGAAATGTATAATATGCCCTTTAATATGAATACCTTTTCCAAAATGTTTGGTATATCCACCCCGAAAGAGGCGGCTGAGGTGCTTGCTAAGCAGAGGGCGGAGATAAAGGGCGAGCCGAAGAACCTTGAGGAACAGGCTATAAGCCTTGTGGGGCGCGATGTTTACACAAAACTTATAAAAGGCTACACCGAAAAGCAGTGGGGCAGAGACTGCAGCGAGCTGCCGGCGTTTATAATAAAGCGCTTACCGGTAAGGTTTACCTATGATAACAACTATTTTAACGACCGCTACCAGGGCATACCGTGCGGCGGCTATACAGAACTTATAGAAAAGCTGCTAAGTGGTGCCGAGGTTCGGCTCAACACCGATTTCCTTGCCGACCGCGAGAATTACCTGCAAATGGCGGATAAGTGCATTTACACAGGCCCTATAGACGAATACTTCGCGTATTCTCTCGGTAAGCTTGAATACCGCAGCCTTAAATTCGAGACAGAGCTGCTGAACGAAGAAAACCACCAGGGCGTGGCGGTTGTAAACTACACCGAGCGCGAGGTGCCGTATACCCGGGTTATAGAGCACAAGCATTTCAATTTCGGCACGCAGCCGAAAACGGTTGTAACGCGCGAATATCCTGCCGATTGGCAGGAGGGCATGGAGCCGTATTACCCGGTTAATAACGGGAAAAACAATGAGCTTTACAAAAAATATGCAGTCCTTGCCGAAAAGGAGAACGTGCTTTTCGGCGGCAGACTTGCGCAATATAAGTACTTTGACATGGACGATACCGTAGAGGAAGCGCTAAGCCTTGCGGACAGGCTGCTGTAATACTTGAAAAAAATAATAATAAGTGGTATAATCTAACAAATACTTTTTTCGGAGGAAATAAAATTGGCGGATATTAAAGTCAGTGTAATAATGCCGGTATATGGCGTTGAAGATTATGTGGGTAAAGCGATTGAAAGTATTCAGGCGCAGACCCTCACCGATTGGGAATTTTTCTGTGTGGATGACGGAACAAAGGACCGCAGCGGCGAAATTTGCGACGAATATGCCGCAAAGGACCCGCGCATAAAGGTAATACACAAGGAAAACGGCGGGGCGCCGAGCGCGCGCAATGTCGCTATTGATAAGGCTGTCGGTAAATATATGTATTTTATGGACTCCGACGACTGGACAGAGCCTGATATGCTTGAAAAAATGGTTGCCGCAGCAGAGAAAAACAATTCTCAGCTTGTGGTTGCGGGCTACTATATCGACACTTATTACAGCGATACCGAAAAATTTACGCAGGAGCAGGTCTGCCCCGCCGCGGTTTATAACACCAAAGAGGAATTCCGCAAAAACGCGTATGCGCTGTTTGATAAAAACCTGCTTTACACCCCGTGGAACAAGCTATATTTATCAAGCTACATTCTTGAAAACAAGCTCTATTTCCCGCAAACGTTTTGGGATGATTTCCCCTTTAATTTAAGCGTTGTGCGCGAGGTTGAGCGGGTTTCCGTTATATCGGACAAGTTCTACCACTTTATACGTAAGCGCGCCGAAAGCGAGACTGCGAAATACCGCAGCGATATGTATGATAAGCGTGAGGAAGAAAACGGCTGGATGGAAGAGCTTTTCTCCTATTGGGGTGTGGATACTCCCGAGGTTCGCGAATTTTTGGCGCGCAGATATATCGAGCGCATAATAGGGTGCGTTGAGAATATTACAAACCGAAACTGCCCGCTTTCCTCTAAGGAAAAAAAGGCGGAAATTAAGCGCATAATTTCAACCGACCGCGTAAAAAAGGCGGTTAAAACCGCAAAGCCCAATTCAAAGTATATGAAAATAATGTTGCTGCCGATAAAGTGGAATAACGCCGGGCTTACCTATATGGAGGGCAGGGTTATTTCCAAGGTGAAATCGGGCAATACAAAGACCTTTGCAAAGCTGAAGGCGGGGAGATAAAACGAGTGGGTAAAGTCAAATTTTCAATAATAATGCCGGTCTATAATGTTGAAAGGTATATTCGAGAGGCTATAGAGAGCATCATAAATCAAACTTACGGATATTTTCAACTTATATTGGTTGACGATAAGTCCCCAGATAATTGTCCGCTGATTTGTGACGAATATGCTGAATACGACAATAGAATTACGGTTATTCATAAGCAGGAAAATCAGGGTCTTGGTATGGCAAGAAACACCGGATTAACTTTTGTCGACGGTGAGTATATACTTTTCGTTGATTCGGACGATACTATTGAACCGAACACGCTTGAAAATATACTTGCTTTTTTGGAAGTCGATACAGATATTCTCGTTTTTGGAATGAAAAGAGTGTATTATGACAAAAACGGGAAGGTTAAACATACGGATGTATTCAAAAATACGGAGAAATGTAGCGGCTCATTGAAATCTAACGGAAAACTCTTTTTAGATTTGTCAGAAACAAAGCTTTTTCCTTATGCTTGCAACAAAGTTTACAGAAGGCTTTTTCTTGAGGAAAACGGCGCTGCTTTTGAGCGAACAAAGTTAATTGAAGATTTTTTATTCAATATAGACTTGTTTTCAAAAGCAGGAAAAATTAAAGTTATTTCGGATTGCCTTTATAATTACAGAAAACCGGCACACGAGACCCTGGTAAATACGTATACACCTGAGTTTTATGATTTGGCAAAACGTAAATTCTCACTTGAGAAGGACTTTTTGAAAATTACGGGCAATAACGATTATGATTCCCGCCAAACGGTTATTTGTTCGCATATCAAGCATATTATATCTGTGTTTTTACGTAACAGAAGCGAAAAGGCAGATATGACTGTAAAAGAGCAAAAGAACTTTATTAGCGATGTTTTATGTGACGAAACTACGATTGCGGCGCTTGAGGAATTTGAACCAAAGGACATTGTTTTTAAAATTGTAGCGCATATTTTAAAACAAAAAAAAGTCAATCTTTGCTATGTAATGGTGGTATTTGCAAGCTTGATAAAAGGAAGATGAAAACAAATGCTAAACAAATTAAAATGTGCTAAGGGAATAGTTAAAACTGCATATTTAATAATTTTAACCGTATATTTGATTATACGCGAAATTATGCCGTTGCAATTTTTAATTGACAAAACAATAGTCTCGGTTGCGTTTTTTCTTATTGGTTTTTTACTGATTTTTATAGATTTTATATCAGAAAAAAATTGTTTAAGGGGAAAGGTAAGCGATTTTTTTGTTGCCTTTATTGCTATATCAATAATATCCAGTATAGTGAACTATAAATACGGAATTGCCTCAAATATTAAATGCATTGCCGCTATGGTTCTTGAATATTTTTTGTTTTTTTCATGGGGTACGGAATCCGATAAAAGAAAAAATTTAAAAATCATTTTAAACACCGTAATTACAACCTTGTGTTTTTTCGTACTTGTTTCGATAGGTATGTACCTTTTCTCGATTGATTATGAAGTAATTGCAAACATAGGCACAGGTGCACAGGGATTCAATAAAGAATACGGCAGGCTCTGGGGCGTATTCGGTGATCCGAATGTAATTGCCTATGTATCAATTGTTTCGGTTTTCGCTTCTGTTTACTTCATGTTTGAATACAAAAAGGTTTGGGCATATATAATATACGGACTTAATATATTTTTCCAAATGTTATTCATTGTTCTTTCCCTTTCGCGTTCGGGAGTATTAATACTTTTAACGGTACCGATTATTGCATCGTTATACATTTTCTTATCCTTTATAAAAACAGACAAAAGGCGTGCTGTCGGCGGAGTTTTGTTATCCGTATGCGTGTCTCTCGGATTATTCGGAGCATACTTCGGCTTGTTATGGACTATTCCCGGCATTAAAAAAGCAATTAATATGCCAATTTCTGCCGAAGGGAGAGAGGCTATCGTCAACATATATGATGATATTTATAGACTTGGAAATATTGAAATTTTAAATTTAAAAGAGAATCATAATATATCCGATGAAGAATTTGAGAAAGAAGAGATTGAAAAAATAAAACGTAAAGATCAAAAAGACGATTATTCAAACGGGCGTTTTGAACGTTGGAAGGCCGGATTGACCGTTTTCAAGACAACGCCTGTTTTAGGAACATCGCCACGAAATGCGGTTGCCATTGCAAAAGAAAAAACACCGAATACCGTTATGGGAAAATATGGCTGGGTGACTCACTGTTCGTATTTGGAAATTCTGGTAAATACCGGAATCATCGGTGCATTGGTAATGCTTACGGCTTTAATATATATCGCTGTTACATTTATAAAATCAACATTAAAAAAAGGCTTTAACGCAGATATATTTATTTCTTTTATATGCTTTGTAACTGTATCGATAGGGGCATTTTTCGTTTCGGATGTATTTTTTGTCTTTTCCGTCAGCTCGTTGCTGTTCTTTGTTTTACTCGGAAATTTATATTCTGTTTCGGAAATAGATAACAATAGCTTAATTTATAAGATTTGCTGTAAATGCTCTGGCGGTGAAGAAAAATGAAAAAAATACTGATTTACGGCTTGAAAGATCCGGCGGGCGGTGTAGAACAGGTAGTTAAGTCATACACCGATAATTTTCCTAATGATATTATCGCCTGTGATTACGCTGTTTTCGGGCATAAATTTTCTCTTGAAGACAGCATAGTTGAAAACGGCGGAAAAGTATTTTACTTACCTAACCGACTGAAACAAAGACGAAAATACAAGAAGGAACTTAAAAAAATATTCGGCGAAAATCATTACAGTGCGGTATGGGCGAATTTTGCCGGTCTGACCAATATAGATTTTTTAAAATTCGGGAAAAAATATAATGTTCCGGTAAGAATTGCACACAGTCACGGTACGCGTCTTTATTGGACGGGTCGCTTAATGAAATATCTGGTTCCGCTGTTTCATAATAAGAACAAGCGGATAATAGATAAATACGCAACAGACTTTTGGGCTTGCTCTGAAAAGGCGGGGGAATTTATGTTTCCCGAAAAAGTATACGGAAATATAAAAATTATAAATAATGCCGTAAACACGGATATTTTTCACCCGGATGCGCCTAGAAGAAATCAGGTCAGAAAGGCTTTAAATATTGAAAAACGTTTGGTTATATGCCATGTTGCAAGAATGTCGTTTGAAAAAAATCAGAGTTTTATGCTTGATATTTTCAAAGAAGTTTTAAATTCTGAAAAGCGTGCGGTTCTTTTGTTTGTAGGCGACGGCGAACTTAAAAAAGAACTTTTGAATAAAGCACGTGAACTTAATATAGAAGAAAACGTTATATTCACCGGCTTTAAAACGGAAGTTGATGGTTATTACAAGGCAAGCGATGTTTTTTTGTTACCTTCGCTTGCTGAAGGTTTAGGTTTAAGTGCTATAGAGGCACAGGCGTGCGGTGTGCCGTGTGTTCTGTCAAACGCACTTCCGCCTGCGGCAGACATAACCGGTTGCGTTAAATTTATGAATTTGAATGATACTCCTTATAACTGGAGCATCGCCGTTCTTGAAATGGCAAAGATTGAAATTCAGGATGCTGTCGAAAAGGTCAAAAAATCTAATTTTGATATTAAGACGGAGTCTTCTGTTTTGTGCGACTTTTTTTCGGGCATTGCTTAGATAAAGAGGTATAAATGAAATCCGTAACTAAAAACTCTGTATTTAACATAATATATACAACAGCTAATCTGGCGTTTCCGCTCATAACTACAATGTATGTATCGCGGGTGCTTTTGCCTGCCGGTGTAGGCGCAGTTTCTTATGCTCAAAATTTGGTTAGTTATTTTGTTACGGCAGCCGGCGGCGGATTAGCGATATACGGTGTAAGGGAAATTGCCAAACAGCGTGACAATTTAAAAGAGAAGAATGTAGTCTATTCTTCTCTTTTTACAATCAATTTTATTCTGACTTCCTTGGCGCTTTTGACATATCTTATACTGTTTGTTTTCGGAAACGGACTTATACTTGACAAAAAGCTTTCGGCAATATTTGTTCTTTCTATTGTTTTTAATTTCATAAATATTGATTGGTTTTATCAGGGCGAAGAAGACTATGTATATATTGCAATTCGGAGCATCATAATTAAATTTATTTCAACCGTTGCTGTTATACTATTTGTAAGGACGAAACAGGATTGCGGCATATATGCTTTGATTATTGCGCTGGCTCAGGGAAGCAATTATATTTTTAATATTTTCCACGCAAGAAAATTTGTTAAGTTCAGAATAAAAGATATTTCCATCAAAAAGCATTTAAAGCCGCTTTTCTATATTTCGGCTTCTGCCTTTTTGTGGAGTATATACAGCCATATTGATATAACTATGCTTGGTAAAATGGTTAATAAAACCGTGGCAGGATATTATTCAAATGCTTTTCGTATAGTTGAAATTTCGATAAATGTGTGTCTTGCGGCAATAACGGTTTTATTGCCGAGATTGAGCATATATTACAATACCGATAGGAATAAATTTGTCGAGCTTGTAAATAAGGCTCTTGACGCGACAATTTTTATTTCAGTTCCGATATTTGCGGGCGTGATTATTCTTTCGCCTGAACTTTTATCGTTTTTATTCGGAAATGCATTTCTGCCGGGTACTCCGGCAATGCGGGTACTTTCGGCAATGATTCTTATAAAAACGGTTGCCAACCTTTTATGCTACCAGCTTATGATATGCACCGGTAACGAAAAAAAACGTCTGCCCGCATATATTATTGCCTGTGTTTTAAATATTGCAATGAATTGGCTGTTGATTCCGATTTTAGGTGCGGTAGGCGCTGCAATTGCTTCGGTTGCGAGCGAGTTTTTTGTTGACGCATATCAGTATGTCTATATAAAGCGTCGAATACCGTTTTCTGCTACGAAAAAGGGGTTGTTGCAAGCGTTTTTAGGCACATTGATTATGGCTTTAGCGGTTCTGTTATTAAAAAATTATTGCAAAGTAGGAAGTTTATTCACCATAATTCTTTGCACGGCATTGGGCGGAATTATTTATTTTGTATTTAATCTTGTAACAGGCAACCGAATATTATCGGCGATTTTGAGTAAACTTTTAAAACCATTGAGACGGAGATGAAATGTTATGGCGGATTATTTAAAAAAACGCCCCATGCTTTTTTGCGCGGTTATTTCCGCTGCGCTGTGCGTTGCGGGCTTTTACTCGCAATCCGCCGTATTTTTCTGCGGTATAATTCTGATAATTTTGTTCTTTTCAGCCGTGTATTTCCGTCGCCCCGCCGAAATAATCGTTACTCTCATACTGACTGTTACGACAGTCAGTATTCTTTTGGCGTCCGCAAAGGCGGCTGATTTGTCGAAGCTCAACGGCGATACCGTAAAAGGTGAGTTTACGGTTGTAAGCGAGCCGGAGGACCACGGAACATATACAAGCGAGGTTTTGGAGGTTTGCAAATGCGGCGGTATTAAAAAGGGCACGCGTATACTTTGCAGCTGCTACGGCGGTACTGCGCCCGAGTACGGCAACCGCATAGAGGCAAGCGCGTCTCTTTCAACCTTTAAAAACGGCGCGCAGAAAAGGGCATATTACTCCGAGGGAATATTCCTGCGCGGCAGCCTTAAAAACATAAGGGTTGAAAACGGGAACGACGACCCCGTTCTGCATATAATAGGGAACATACGCAGGTATATTAAAAATACGCTGTTTTCAAATATGGGTTATGACGAGGCGGCTACCGTTTTGGCAATTACAATTGGCGACCGCTCGTACCTTTCGGATGGATTTTACGCAAATATCAAGAATGCGGGCGTAAGCCATGTTATGGTGGTTTCTGGTATGCACCTGTCGGTTATTGTGGGGCTTACCGCGTTCTTTATTAAAAAGCATTTTTACAATAAGTATTTAAGGGCGATTGTTATGTTCGCAACCGTGCTTTTTATGGCGACGGTATGCGGCTTTACAAAATCAATTCTGCGCGCGGGCTTCTGTTCGCTTTTTGTAGCCGCAAGTATTCTGGCGGAACGTGATAACACTGCCGAAAACTCTTTGGGCGGCGCGGCGGCACTGCTGTTTATTGTTTCGCCGTTTACCGTTTTCAGCATTTCCTTTCAGCTTTCGTTCCTTTCTACCCTCGGCATTGTTTCGGTGGCTATGCCGTGCCTTGATTTTATTAAGGAAAGAAAACTTTTAAAAACGGGAGCGGCATACGCTTTTGCCTCGGCAATATTTGTAACCCTTTCCGCTACGCTTTTCACATTGCCGGTTTCAATTTACACCTTCGGTTATATTTCAAACGTTTCGGTATTCACCAATTTGCTGATAGACGCGGTAGCGGGCATCGACCTGCAAATTTCCGCCGTGGCTCTGCTTTTAAGCCTTTGTTTCCCGCATATATCGCGGCTTTTGTTTATCGCCGCCGAGTTTGCCGCGAATTACATTAACCGGATTATAAATCTTTTCGGCTCGCTGCCGTTTGCTGCCTCAGATATGGGAACAGGGGAATTTTACGCTTCGCTCTTCCTTTTAATCGCGGTAACAGCCGCTCTGCTCGCCTTTAAAAAGCACCTTTATAAACAAAGGCTTAATGAAATTTATCAGAAGATTGCAAGCGAAAGGGGCAGAAAATTAAAATGGCTGTGATATATGAAGACACGCTGAAAGGACAGATTAAAAGCGGAGTTTTGTCTCCGGTTTACATAATACTGGGTGAGGACGACTTTTTAAAGCGCATGTATGTTGATAAAATAACCGCGCTGATTTCTGATAAGGACGATATTTTCAATTACAGCCGTTTCGGTGCGGACTGTGATTTGCAGGATGTGTACGACTTTTTGGAGCAGCTGCCCGTAATGTCGGATAAAAAGTGCGCGGTGCTTTGCGACTATGATATTGAGCGCTGCGGCGCGGGTGACTTTGAAAAACTTTTAAGCCTTGTTACAAACCCGACCGACGACGCGGTTTTTGTTATATGGTTCGATTCGCTGTTTCCCGACCCGAAAAAAAGCGCGCGGCTTAAAAAGCTGATTTCAAAAACCGAAAAGGGCGGCGGGTGCGCGGTGCTGCTAAACCACCGCAGAGTGCCAGAGCTTGTTAAAATGCTGACCGACGGCGCTCATAAGCGGGGCTGCACCTTTGAGCCTGCCGCGGCGAAATACCTTGTTGAAACGGCAGGAGAGGATATTTCAACACTTCAAAACGAGCTTAACAAGCTCTGCTTTTACCTGCCGGGCGGCACCATAACGCGGGAGGATGTGGATTTGGTGTCGGTAAAAACGGTAGAGGCTTCGGTTTACAACCTTTCAAAGCATATATTTGCGCGGGACGCGGGCGGTGCGCTTAAAACCCTTGACGAGCTTTTCTTCATGCGACTTGAACCTATGATTATATTATACACCGTGTCGTCGGCTTATGTTGATTTATACCGTGTTTTTGTCTGCCGTAAAAAGGGGCTGAAAAACCCCGAAATCGCGGCGGAGTTCGGCTATAAGGGGCGCGAGTTTGTGCTTGACCGCGCCGCGCAGAACCTTTCAAAATTCGATTTCAAAAGGCTTTCTTTAAGCTTTGACGCGCTGCTTGCTGCCGACAGGCAGTTAAAATCCTTCGGGGCTGACCCCAGAACCGTGCTTGAGCAGCTGATTGTGCGGCTTATATATATTATTGCAAAGGGTGAAAGCGTTGATAAGGCTTGACCGACCCGTAATTGTTGAGGGAAAGTACGATAAAATCACCCTTGAAAACGTTATTGACGCGCTTATAATTCCGACTGACGGCTTCGGAATTTTCAAAAACCCCGAGAAAACGGCGCTTATAAGAACGGCGGCGCGGGAAAAGGGCGTTATTGTTATGACCGATTCCGACAGCGCGGGGGCGGTTATACGCGCCTACCTTAAAAAAATTTTGGGGGATACAGAGATTATAAACGTCTATGTTCCCGAGCTTAAGGGCAAGGAGCGGCGAAAGGCGAAATATTCAAAAGAGGGGCTTTTGGGCGTTGAGGGAATGTCGCACGAAATTATAGCCGCGGCGCTTGCAAAAAGCGGGGTTTTGACAGTTCATCCGCCCGAAAAACGGAGGATAACCAAGACAGATATGTTCTCGGCGGGGCTTTCGGGCAGAGCGGACAGCGCCGCCGCACGGCGGGATTTTTTACGCTTTTCAGAGTTGCCGCAAAGCCTTTCTTCGTCTGCAATGCTTGACGTTTTAAACAATATGCTGACATATGATGAATTTAAGGAAAGGGTCGCTTTATGGCAAAAAAGCAGGGGCAACGCCTGAAAATACTTTATATTTTAGATTTTTTAAAGCGTGAAAGCGACGAGGAGCACCCCGTTACCGCGGCGGATATATGCGAGTATCTTGACTCGCAGGGTATTGCCGCCGAGCGTAAATCGGTTTATGCCGATATATCCGCTCTTACCGATTACGGCGCGGATATTGTGCGCTCGGGTTCGCCGAGAGGGTGGTTTTTGGCATCGCGCGAGTTTGAAGAGCCCGAGATTTACCTGCTGGCAGACGCGGTGCGCACGGCGGGGTTTATAAGCGCGGCGAAAACCCGCGAGCTTGTAAAAAAGCTGGACTCCTTTGTTTCACGCTATCAGGCGCAGAAAAGGGAAAACCGCGTTTACTTTTCCTCCTGCGCAAAATCGGTTAATGAAGAAATATTTTACAGTATTGATAAAATAAGCCGCGCGGTATCAGAGAAAAAGAAAATAAACTTTGAGTATGTAAACCGCGTGCTCTCGCCCGACAGAACTATAGAAAAGCAGAAAAGGGAAATGCTTATAAGCCCCTACGCGCTTACCTGGCAGGACGACCACTACTATGTTATAGGCAATTACGAAAAGTACGATAATTTAATTCATTTGCGGCTTGACAGAATGTATAAGGTGGAAATAACCGATATGCCGCAGCGGCATTTTTCGGAAGTGAGCGAATACACCGATTACTTTGATACGCCGGATTACACCGCAAAGCTTTTCGGTATGCACGGCGGCGAAATATACGATATTGAGCTGAAATGCAGCAAAAAAATAACCGAGCAGGTAGCCGACCGCTTCGGTGAGGATATTTTTATTAAAAAGGTAACAGACGAAGACTTTTGCTTTACCGTTCGTGCGGCGCTTTCCGACGCGCTGGTTTCGTGGGTCATAAGCTACGGCGATAGGGTAAAGGTATTAGAGCCGCAAATACTGCGCGATATGGTGATAAGCAGAACAGAGAAAGTGCTGGGGCTTTATAATTAGCGCTTGCTAATTTGAATGTGATATTGTATAATGAATTTTGAATAAAAAGGAAATACGGGAGATAAACGGAATGAAAAAAATCGGGTTTGATAATGAGAAGTACATAAAGCTGCAATCGCAGAATATACGGGACAGAATAGCTATGTTCGGCGGCAAACTTTATATGGAATTCGGCGGCAAACTTTTTGACGATTACCACGCGGCGCGCGTGCTGCCCGGCTTTGAGCCCGACGCAAAGGTTAAAATGCTTTTAAAGCTTAAGGATGAGGCGGAAATAGTAATTGTAATAAACGCCGATGCTATTGAGAAAAACAAGCGCCGCGGCGACCTTGGAATAACCTACGACCTTGATACCCTGCGCCTTATTGACGCGTTTCGCGGCATTGGACTTTATGTGGGCAGCGTTGTTATAACGCGGTTTACGGGTCAGCCCTTAGCGCTCGCCTTTGAAAACCGCTTAAAGCAGTTGGGGGTCAGGGTATACCGCCATTACCAGATAAGCGATTACCCCTCCGACATTCCGCACATTATAAGTGAGGAAGGCTTCGGCAAAAACGATTATATAGAGACAGAGCGGCAGCTTGTGGTAGTTACCGCCCCGGGACCCGGCAGCGGCAAAATGGCTACCTGTTTATCTCAGCTTTACCATGAGCACAAGCGCGGCATAAAGGCGGGCTATGCTAAATTTGAGACCTTCCCCATTTGGAGTATTCCGCTTAAACACCCCGTAAACGTGGCGTATGAGGCGGCGACCGCCGACCTTAACGATGTTAATATGATAGACCCGTTCCATTTGGAAGCGTACAATAAAACCGCCGTTAACTACAACAGGGATATTGAGATATTCCCGGTTTTAAACGCTATGCTTGAGGGCATAATGGGCGAGTCGCCCTATAAAAGCCCCACCGATATGGGGGTAAATATGGCGGGCTTCGGAATTGTGGACGACGAGGCTGTAAAGGCTGCCGCCTGCCAGGAGATTATCCGCCGCTATTATGCGGCGCTTGTAAGCGAGCGGCAGGGTTTAAGCGACCAGAACGACGCGCCGAAAATAGAGCTTTTAATGAAGCAGGTAGGCGTGACGGTGGAAGACCGCCCCGTGGTTGCCGCGGCATTAAAAAAAGCCGAGGAAACATCTTCCCCGGCGGTTGCGCTTCAATTATCAGACGGTCAGGTTGTTACAGGCAAAACCTCAAGCCTTTTGGGGCCTGCCTCGGCAATGCTGCTTAACAGCCTTAAAATACTGGCGGGTATACCCGATAGCATTGACCTTATTTCTTCAACCATAATCGAGCCTATTCAGCGCCTTAAAACCGAAATTATGGGCAACCACAACCCCCGCCTGCACACCGACGAGGTGCTTATAGCCCTTTCAATGTGCGCGGTTACAAGCGATGTTGCAAAAAAGGCGCTCGATCAGGTTAAAAATCTGCGGGGGCTTGAGGCTCATTCAAGCGTTATTCTTTCCCGTGTGGACGAGCAGGTGTTCAGAAAGCTTGGGGTAAATATAACCTGCGAACCGAAATATCAGACCAAAAAGCTATATCACAACTGATTTTTGCGAAAACGCAAATAATCCTCAAGTATAATTACAGCCGCTACCGCGTCAACCACCGCCTTGCGCTTTTTGCCGCGCGTATCGGTGTAATTAAGCGCCGTGTGCGCCGAAACGGTGGTGCAGCGTTCATCCCACAGCACCGTGTCTATTCCGCAGCTGTTTTTAATAAGCTCGGCGGTCGCGGCACATTCGGCGGCTCTGCTGCCGGCAGAGCCATCCATATTTTTGGGGTAGCCTACCACTATAAGCTCCGCCCCGTATTCTTCAGCCAGCGCGCCTACCTTTTCGGCAAGGCGCGTTTCGTTATATTCGGTTATTACCGTTTTCGGGAAAGCAAAGCTCTCGCCCGGGTCCGATACGGCTATACCCGTTCTCGCTTTTCCCAAATCTACCGACATTATTATCATTTCTCGTCACCTATAAAAGAGGAGAGCCTGCTGCGCTTGGGAATAAGCTCGGGCGGCAGGTGGGAGGAATCGTTATAAAAAACCACCTCGGGCATTTCTTCGCCGCCGAACCGTAAAAGCGTTACGGCGGTGTTATCGCTCCAGCCCATTTCGGCAAGGCGGGAAATATCACCGAGCAGCAAGCGGCAGAGCAGACAGCGCATAACCCCGCCGTGGGTAGTGCAGGCTACGGTTTTTCCCTCATTTGCGGCGGCTATTTCCTTTACGGCGTTCCATATGCGGCTGTAGGCGTCACGCATAGGCTCGCCGCCCTCGGGCGCAAAGTCCTGCGGGTGGTTATCCCACGTATCGGCAAGCCCGGGTATTTCGGCAAAAGCCTCCCTGAACGGTCTGCCCTCAACTATTCCGCCGTTTATTTCGCGCAAGCCCTCATATTTAATGGGGGTAAGCTCTTTTTCTCCTATAACGGCAAGCGCGGTTTTATAGGCGCGAATAAGCGGGCTTGTATATACCTTATCTAGCGGGATGTTCGCAAAACGCCGCTTTAAATATTCAAGCTGCTTTTCTCCCGTTTCGCTTATATCAAGGTCTGTAGAGCCCTGAAAAAGCCTTTTCACGTTGCCCATCGCTTCGCAATGGCGCACCATATATATTTCTGTCATTATATCACCGATATAAAGTATACCATATTTCGGCGTAAAATACAACCGCACAAAACAGATGTTCAATAATCGTTTTTAAAAAATCAAACAAAATTTTTTGTGAATAAAACTTTTTCTGCGGTAAAAACTATTATTGCAGAAGGAGTGATAGTATGTTTGATAAGATCTGCCTTATTCTTGTAATAATCGGCGCCTTGAACTGGGGACTTGTCGGGCTTTTCGAGTTTGACCTCGTTGCCTGGGCTTTCGGCGGAGCCACCGCCATTATCAGCCGTATAATATACACCGTTATAGCTCTTGCGGGTATATGGTGTATATCTCTCCTGTTCAGGGAAGAGTCGGTTGCAAAGGCAACAAACTGATTTCTGCCATATAAGCCCCCGTTTTTATGCGGGGACTTATATTTTTTTACGTTACACTTTATTTATTCATAAACCTGTGGTATTATATTACCGAGGTTGATAAAATGAAAAGAACAAAATTAAAAGACAGAAAGCTGCCCGATTACACAAGGGGCGAGGAAATTTTTAACATGGTATCCCACATAGTGGGCGGTGCGTTCGGAATAGCGGCGCTTGCCACATGCGTTGTAAGGGCTTTTTTGCACGGCGGCGCATATGAGGTTGTAAGCGCCTTTATATACGGCTTTTCAATGATACTGTTATATACAATGTCAAGCGTATATCACGGGCTGAAGCCTGAAACCGCGAAAAAGGTTATGCAGGTAATAGACCATTGCACGGTATTCATTCTTATAGCAGGTACATATACTCCGATTGCGCTGTGCTCTCTGCGCCGCACAAGCACGGCGCTCGGGTGGACGGTTTTCGGAATAGTTTGGGGTATATCCGCGCTCGGAATAACGCTTAACGCAATAGACCTTAAAAAATACAGCGTATTTTCTATAATTTGCTATTTGGCGCTTGGGTGGTGCATCGTATTCACCGGTAAAACCGCGGTTACGGCTATCGGCACAGCGGGCTTTATGTGGCTGCTTGCGGGCGGAATATCCTATACCGTGGGCGCTGTGCTTTACGGTATAGCCGGTAAAAGCGTTCACCGCTATATGCACTCGGTTTTCCATATATTTGTGGTTGTGGGCAGTATATTGCAATATTTCTGCGTACTGTTTTATGTGCTTTAATTCAGCGTATGTGAATTTGTTTTCTCAATATAAAAATCGGTCACTGTCTTTATCTGACAGTGACCGATTTTTTAATGCAACATTATTTTTTAGCCGTAGCTGCTTTTTTTGCCTTGCGGCGTTTCCATATAACCCACAGCGGACCTGCAATGCAAAGGGACGAAACCGCGCCCGAAACAATACCGAACGCCATGGGAATGGCAAAGGTACGAAGGGTTGAAAGTCCGAACAGCTCTGAAACCGCAACGATTGTCATAACCGCCACAAAGGTTGTGAGCGAGGTTATAACGTTTCTTCTGAGCGAGGTGTTAATACTCGTATTCACAATCTCACCGATTTCAGCCTCCGGCATAAGGCGTGAATTTTCACGCACGCGGTCATAAATAACGATAGTATCGTTAAGCGAATAGCCGAGAATGGTAAGCACAACCGCTATGTAGTTTGAATCAAGCTGCAAGCGGAAGAACACGCAGGTGAAGAAGGTGATAAACACGTCAAACACCAGTGCGCAAAGCGCGGTAATCGCGGCGGAAATGCCGCCTATGCGCTTAAAGCGTATGCCTACATAAATTATAACCAAAACTGCGGTTATAAGCACAGCCACAAGGCTCTTTAAGAAGAACGAGCCTGCAACGGTGGGGCTTACGGAGTTTGAGTTGTAAAGCTCAATTTTATTATCCTTAAATTTTTCATTAAGGGTGGTTGTAAGCTTTTCCTGGTCCTCAGCCGAAACCGAATCCTTACCTACAAGGCTTATTTCAAAGGTTTTTGTATCACCCGTGAGCGAGGTGCTCTTTGATACGGTAAACGATTTTTTAATAACCTCTTTAACGGCTGACTCAATATCCGCGTCCTTAACGTCCCCCGTGTAGGAGTAGGCGATTTTTGTACCGCCGCTGAAATTGATATCCAGCTTTACGCCGAACCCGGGAATAAATATAAACGCTATTCCGGCGAGAAAAATTGCGGCATATATAATAAGAACCTTTTTGAAATTCTTATTGAAATCGATTTTATTATTACGCATTTTTCTCACCTCCGTAAAACTGCGGCTTTCTCATAAACTTTAGCTGCGAAAGGCTCTTAAGCATATATTTGGAGGCAAGCACGCCCATTATAAGGTTGAATATAACGCCGACCAAAAGCGTATAACCGAAAGAATAGATAGAGCCGGTTATTGAAGAACCGAGGAGCGACATTATGGGTGAGAATACCTTGGCTATAATATTATCCGGCGTACCGAAAGCGCCCATAAGCACTATTGAAACAATAATAATTGTAACGTTACCGTCGATTATGGCGCTTAAAGCGTTTTTAAAGCCGCTGTCTATTGCGCCGTCAATCGTCTTGCCCTTTCTAAATTCATCCTTAATACGCTCGGACGCGATAACGTTACAGTCAACGCCCACGCCGACCGACAGAATGATACCGGCAATGCCCGGAACGGTAAGTGTAAAGCTATCGGCATTCGGGAAGAAGCCCGAAATGCAGGCGATACTGCCCGCCAACTGACCGAGCAGTGCGATTGCCGCAACAACGCCGTTTACGCGGTAAAGTATTATCATAATAAGGCACACAATTCCGAAAGCAATAGCGCCGGCAATAAGCATAACACGGAGTGCGTCGGAACCGAGGGACGGCGAAATTATCTGCAATTTACTGTCGTCAACCGTAAGCGCGAAAGGCAGCGAGCCTGCGTTTATCTTATCGGCAAGGTCCTTTGCCTCTTTTGAGCCGGCCATACCGTCTATGTAAGCCGTGCCGTTGGTTATGGCAGTATTAACGGTTGGGGCGGATATTTTGGTCTCATCCATCCAAATAGATATTTTGCTGCCTACAAGCTCTGCTGTAGCGGTAGCAAACTTTGAAGAGCCCGCGTCGGTGAAATAGAGGTAAACCACATAGGCGCCGTTTTCGTTAACGCCCGCCTCGGCGCGGTCAATATCCTGCGCGCCGCTTAAGATAACGTCATTTTTATCCTCATTGCGGCAGAAGGTAAGCAGTGCGGTCTCGCCCAGCTCCTGCACCGCCGCGGCAGCGTCGAAATCGCTTTCGTTCGCAGCCCAGGGGAATCTTACGATTATCTGGTGATTGTCATTGTCGGTATAAACCTCATAATCGGTTATGTTCTTGTTTACAAGGCGGGTCTCGATAATGGCTTTCGCGGCGTCCATATCGTTTGCGGTAATATCAACGCCCTCCTTATCGGGCGAGAAAACGGCTTCAACGCCGCCCCTGATATCAATGCCCCAGCGAATATCGTTAGCACCCTTAATGTAAACCTTGCGGGTATCGCCGTAGTAATTTTCAATTCCGAAAAAGGCGGTATATGTAAGCGCCAGAATCAGAAGAAATACCACGAAAAATACCGGCTTGCCTGTTCTTTTGGACTTCATTGGCAAATCCTCCACTATATGTGATTAATATGTATTATACATATAAACGCGACTAAAGTCAATCGTTATATGTAAAATCACCTAATTTTCTTTGTCGGCAAGTAATTTTTCCAGCGCCGCATATCTTACCGCTAGCGCTAAAACCTCCGACGCCTTCTCTATTTCCTCAACCGAGGGGTAAGAGGGGGCTATTCTTATATTTGAGTCCTTGGGGTCGTTGCCGTAGGGATATGTGGCTCCCGCGGGGGTCAGTATCATACCCGCGTTTGCACAAAGCTGCTCTACCCTTTTAGCGCAGCCCTCAAGCACATAAAGGCTTATAAAATACCCTCCGCGCGGCGTTGTCCAGCGGGCAATACCCGTGCCGGAAAGCTGATTTTGCAGCTCTTTTTCAACCGTTTCAAATTTAGGTCTTAAAATTGCCGCGTGGCGTTTCATATGCTTTTCAATATCCGCCACGGTTCTGAACATACGCGCGTGCCTTAACTGGTTGAGCTTATCGGGCCCTATGGTCTGATATTTCATTCTTCCCTTTAAAAGCGCCACATTGTTGGGGCTTGCCGCCTCAACCGCCACGCCCGCGCCCGGGAAGGTTATTTTGGAGGTGGACGTGAAAATTATGGGAAGATCGGGGCTGCCCGCCTTAACGCACTCATCATATATATTAAGCAGCGTATCGCCCTCATCATACAAATCGTGCACCGCATAGGCGTTATCCCAAAAAATTCTGAAATCCCCCGCAGCGGGCTTTAGGCGCGCCATACGGCGGACTACATTATCCGAATAGGTTATACCCTCGGGGTTTGAATATTTCGGAACACACCATATTCCCTTAACCGACGGGTCCTTTACAAGCTCCTCAACCTCGTCCATATCGGGACCCTCGTCATTCATCTGAACGGGTACAAGCTCAAAGCCGAAATACTCGGTAACCGCAAAGTGGCGGTCATACCCCGGCACGGGGCACAGGAATTTAAGCTTGCCCTGCTTCATCCATGGCTCGCCGCCCATACCGTGGGTCATAGCCTGCGCTATGGTATCAAACATCATATTAAGCGAAGAATTTCCTCCCACTATAATCTGGTCGGGGCTGAGCCCTAAAATTTTACCGAAAAGGTTTTTAAGCTCTGCAAGCCCGTCAAGCCCGCCGTAGTTGCGGCAGTCTATTCCGCTTATGTTCTTAAAGCCCGTATCGTTACCCACAAGGTCGAACATTTTTTCGCTTAAATCCATATTGTCAAAGCCCGGCTTGCCGCGCGACATATCAAGCGATAAGTGCATACTGCGCATGTGTTCATACTCATTACGCACGTTTTTAAGCTCGGCTGCAAGCTCGTCTCTGTTCATACTTAAATAATCTGACATACATTTTCACCTCATAACTAAATAATTATAATATCTGTACGCCGTTTTTTCAAGTAATAAAGCGCAAAAAGTTGATTTTTTACGTTTTCTACAAAAACATGTAATCTGATTATCCTTGACAATAAGTATATAAATGTTATATTATGTAATTTAAGGACGGTGTAAGAATTGAGCAAGAAAAATTTAATTATAATAATTTCATCTGTTGCGGCGGGGCTTGTTCTTTTGGGCGCGCTCGGCGTTTGGCTGGTACATACTTTCAAATCGGGCAACGGCTCGGCAGCGGGTAACGGCGGCACGCCGATTATAAGCGTTGGCTCGGTTTCGGCGGAAACGGGAAAGAATATAAAGGTTCCCGTAAGTTTTAAGGGTAACCCGGGCGCTATGGGATTTTTTATTGAGTTTGAATATAACGCGGACGCGCTTGAATATTTAAGTTTTGAAAATGGCGAGCTGCTTACCGACTGCGAAGTGGCAAAAGCCGAAGACGGAAAACTAAAACTTGTAAGCGTTGAGGACGGCGACGTTAAAAAGGACGGCAATTTGGCGTACCTGAGCTTTAAGATTAAGGACGGCGCGTCGGGCAGCTCGGAAATAAAGGCAATTTGCGGCGAAAACAGCGTTTGCAATTATGATGAAAAGGCAATTTCGGTCAAGACCGAAAACGGAACGGTAACGGTTAAATAATCCGCCCTGCTTATTTGAGGGCGGTTGCTTTGGCACACGGCAAAGTATCGGAATATAATAACCCCCGAAAGCTATCAGACTTTCGGGGGTTGTTATATAGTCAGATTTTTCTTGCAACATATATTGCCCGCTCGGTTTCTCTGTCGGGGGGCGAGAGGGTCATATCGGCATACACGGCTACCTTTTCAAGCCCCGCCGATGCGAGCGCTTTATCGATTTGACTGTCGGAATAGGCGCGCTCTGAAAATTCTTCGCCGCTGCGGCGGTAAACGTCCCCGTCCTTTATAAAGAAATCGAGCAATATATCCGTTTCAAGCGTTTCAGGGTCGGTTTCGTTCTGCCATACGCAGTAAACGTCTTCGCGGTCAATAACATATGTATTATCCGCCAGTATGTGCTTATGCTTAAAAACGGTGTTAACGTCAAAAATAAAAAGCCTGCCCTTTTCAAGAAAAAGCGATACCTTTGAAATCGCGGCGCAAAACGCGGAATAATCGGTTATGTGGTTAAGGCTGTCAAGGCAGCAAACAGCGCCGTCCACCGTGCCGTAAAGGTCTAATTCCTGTGCGGGCTGGCAGAGGTAAAGCACGTCGGTTTTACACTCGGCGGAATTTTGCCGCGCCGAGGCTAACATTTCCTCCGAAATATCCACCCCTATAACGTCGGTACCACGCTTTGCAAACTCGTTTGAAAACCCGCCCGTGCCGCAGGCAAGGTCTAAAAGCAGGGTGGGGCGGCGGTCGTGCTTTTCAAAAAGCGAGAGCAAATAATCGGTGCGCGCTTTATAGTCAACATCGTCCATAAGGCGGTCGTAAACCTCGGCAAAGCGGTCGTAATTACTCATTTTCCTGCTTTAACCTTTCAAAAACCATTTTGTAGCCCTCGTTTATAGAGCGGCTTACCCTGCTTATGGTGGCGGTGCTGGCGCCGGTTGCCTCTATAATCTCGCTGTAAACCGCCTTATTGTAAAGCATTTTGCCTACCGTGTAGCGCTGCGCTATTGCTTGAATTTCTTTCGGCGTGCAGGCGTCGGAGAAAAATTTATAGCATTCTTCCTTATTTTTAAGGGTTAAAATAGCCTCAAAAAGCTGGTCGGTTGAATTGTTTTTTTCCATATTTCAGACTTCTTTCAATTCATTATAAATTTATTTTAACACATTAAACCGTTAAAGTCAAAACATACTTGCGAAATCACTGTAAAAATGTTATATTTAAAAGCAGGGGATGATATGCTTTGAACAGTGTTAAAATTCTGCATTTAGCCGATATACATATAGGCGCCGCCCAGAGCTTTTTAGGCGCGGGCGCGAATATGAGAAGATATGAAACGCTTATGACCTTTGAGCGTATAATTGATACGGCACGGGAGCAAAACGTGCGGGTTATAGCCGCCGCGGGGGATGTTTTCGATTCAAATAACATACCCGAGGAGCTTATTGCGCCCGTGTTTGCAAAAATAGCCGCCGTGCCTGATATTAAGGTGGTGTTTTCCGCGGGAAACCACGACCCGCTGACGGCGGACTCGCCCTTTAAAACCCGAAAGCTGCCGCAAAATCTTTATGTTTTGGGCGCTACCGACGACTGCATAACCTTTGACGATATAAAGCTGCGGGTGTACGGCAGGTCTTTTGAAAGCGTGTATTTGGCGGGCAAAGAGCGTTTCTCGCTTACCCCGCCCGATGACGACTACATAAATTTAATGGTGCTGCACGGAGATATGCGCGGCGATATGGGCTCGGCTTATAATTCCGTCACCCCAAGGTTTATTGAAAGCAGCGGAATGGATTACATAGCGCTGGGTCACATACACAAGCGCACCGAAATACAGCGGCTGGGTAAAACATTTTTCGCATACTCAGGCTGCCCAGAGGGTATGGGCTTTGACGAGCTGGGCGAAAAGGGCGTTTATATAGGCGAAATATCAAAAGGGAATTGCCGCCTTGAATTTCTGCCAACGGCGCGCAGAATGTGCCTTTATGAAAAAATTGACGTTACGGGCAGCGAAACAAACGCCGCGGCGGCGGAAAAAATTCTTGCCGTTTTAAGAGAAAAATACGGCGAAAATTACGCCGAAAACCTGTTTAAGCTGGAGCTTACGGGCGTATCAGACGTAAACACGGCGGAAATTCAGGGCAGGCTCGGCACGCTTTATTTTGTAAAGCTGCGGGATAAAACCGAACCGCCCGTTAATTACGATGAATTATCGCGCGAAATTTCTTTAAAGGGATTGTTCGTTAAAAATATGCTTTCAAGGCTGAACGCAGCGGAGGAAGAAGAAAAAGAGAATTTAAAAGAGGCGCTGAAATTAGGCTTAAAGGCGTTTGACGGCGAGGTGAGCTGCGATGAAAATTAAAAGGGTATATATTGCCGCGTTCGGCGGGCTTAAAAACAAAACGGTGGATTTTGAAGACGGCTTTAACGTGATATACGGCGAGAATGAGAACGGCAAAACCACGGTTATGACCTTTATTAAAATGATGTTCTACGGCAGCGAGCGCGGGTCTTCCGCCCTTGCTAAAAATCCGCGCAAAAAATACGCCCCGTGGAGCGGGGAAAAGCCTGCCGGCAGCATTGATTTTGAGCACGGCGGCAGAAGCTACCGCTTAGAGCGGGAGTTCGGCAAAACCAATTCGAGCGATAAAATAACCCTTACCGATATGTCGGCAGGCACGCGCGAGAGCTTATCGGGTGATGTGGGGAGCAGATTTTTCGGGCTTTCCGCCGCCGCCTTTGAGCGAAGCGTTTTTGTGGGGCAGTTCGGCAAGGCGGAAAGCGACGCGTCCGCCGAGAGCGAAATAAACTCAAAGCTTTCAAATATGGTGACTACGGGGGATGAATCGGTATCCTTTAACACAGTAAGCGACAGGCTGCAAAAGGCGCGCCTAAGCCTTATTTCCAAAAGCGGCAGAGCGGGGGAGTGCGATAAAAACAAAAAGCAGTTGGCACTGCTGAATGACGAGCTTGAAAAGGCGGAGCGCATATACGAAAAGCACGCGGAATACAGAAAAAACGCCGACCTTATTAATAAAATGGTTGAAAAGGAAACCGAGCGCGCGGCGTATCTTAAAGCGAAAATTGACGCCGAGCAGGATATACGCAACGCCGCAAGGCTTAAAGAAATGCTTGAAACCAAGGAAGAATTGGAAAAGGCAAGGGAGCAGCTGCGGTTATCGGACGGCGGTGTAATAGACGATTTGTATGTCGGCAAGGTAAAAATGTGCCTTGCAAAGTTTGAAACCGTCGCCGAAAGATTAAAGGATAAAACCGCCGAGGTGCAAAGGCTGAAAGAGAGTACCGAAACCGCCGAGGATAAGGGCGGCAGGGAAAAAGCCGAGAGCCTTGAAAGGGAAATTGACGGTTTAAATAATAAAAAAGCGGAAATTGAAAATAATATTTCCGAGAATAAAAAGAGCGCGGAGAGCCTTAAAGCGACCGAAAACGACGTTAAGCGGAAAAAGAGCGGCATAAATATTGTATTTATCACGGTTGCGGGCTTTGCGCTTTTAGCGGCGCTGCTGCTTTTCGCCTTTAAAATGCAGAGCGTGGCTTTAATACCTGCCGCGGGGGCGGCGGTATCGGCGCTTTTGAGTTTTCTTTTGCGCCCTGCGGATAAACGCGCGCTTGCAGAGTATGAAAATAAGCTTAAAGCCCTTGAAACAGAGACTGAAAGGCTTAATGCGGGTAAGGCGGAGGTTTTGCAGCAAATATCTCTTTTATCGGCGCGGTTTGAGGCGATAAATACCTCGCTCGGAATGGGAGCGGCGGCGCTTGAAAATCAGAAAAAGCTGCTGCTTGAAAGCGAAATGGCAAAGAACGAGTTGGAAAGTGCTTATAAAACCGCCGAAAAAACGCTTTTTGAACTTTACGGCAGCTATAAACCCGCGGCGAGCATAGAGGAGATTGCGCGCGGGCTTGATACCCTCAGCGAAAAGGCGGAGCAATTAAAGCAGATAAAGCAAAGGCTTAATTATTTAGCGCGCGACCTCGGCAATATTTCTTATGAAGAGGCACGCGAAAAATTAGCGGCTTTGCCCGAAACCGCGGGCGACACGGATTTTGAGGGCATTAAAGCGGAATATGAAAGCCTTGCGGCGGAAATTGCCAAAAAGCGCAACGCTTTAACGGCGGCGGAGACTGAGGACAGGGTAAGCCTTAAAAACGCGCCCGACCCCGAAACGCTTAAATCGGAAATTAAAGAGCTTACCGAGAAAATAAGCCGCCAGGAGGATTTTTGCCGCGCGGCGGATACGGCGCTTGAAATTCTGCAAAACAGCTTTGCCGAGCTTCGCGGCAGCTACGGCTCGGCGCTGGAGAAAAAGGCGGCGGATATTTTTGCAAGGCTGACAGGCGGCGCTTACGGCTCGGTGCTTATTTCAAAGGCGTTTGATATGAGCGTTGAGAAAAACGGCGAGTTCGGCAGCCACGAGGCGGATTATTTAAGCAGCGGCACGGCGGATCAGGCGTATTTAAGCTTGCGGTTGGCGCTTTCCTCCGTAATATTTGAGACCTCTGGCGCGCTGCCGATATTTTTGGACGACTCGCTTGCGCAGTATGACGACCGCAGAATGAAAACCGCGGCGGAGTTTTTACGGGAATATTCGGAGAAATGCCAGGTAATAATGTTTACGTGCCACGGGGCGGTAAGAGACGCGGCGGTGAAAGCAGGCGCGGCGGAAACTGATTTGGGAGAAAAAGATGAGCGGTAATAAAGAGGCAGAGCGCGCCGAGCTTGAGTGTGAAAAATTTTGGGTGTTTGTAACCATGATAGCCGTAGGCGGATATTTGGGCGCGTACACGTTTATACTTAAAGGCAGAGTTTTCTGCAACGCACAAACGGCGAATTTTGTTTTAATGTCCGTAAATATAGGCACGTTCAACTTTAAAAAAGCGCTTTATTATTTAATACCCATATCGGCGTATTTCGCGGGCGCGGTAATATCCGAGCTTATGCCGAAATACACAAGCTCGGCGCTTAAAATGCGGTGGGATACATTCTTTATAGGCTTTGAAATGCTGGCGTTTTTAGGGATTGCCTTTATTCCCGACGACGCGCCGCCGCAAATATGCCAGGTGGCAATAAACTTTGTGGCATCAATGCAGTATAATACATTCAGGCAATCGCGCCACGTTGCAATGGCTACCACGTTTTGCACCAACCACCTGCGGCAGACGGGCGTTAAGTTTGTAAAATGGCTGCGCCACAGAAATAAAGATATTTTGGCGGAGCTGCTTATGCACCTATCAATGATAGCGGCATTCACCGCGGGCGGGGTGGTATCGGCGCTGCTTTGCACCGTATTAAAGGGCAGGGCGCTGCTCGGGGCGGAAATACCGTTGCTTGTGGTGTTTGCGGCTTTACTGCGCGCAGACCTAGGGGAAGAAAAGGATAAGCTTGATATAGTGCCGCGGGGGCACTGATTTGCACTTTGGTAAAAGTTGGTGTTGACTTTTTTCCTCGCGTGGAATAAAATAGAAATATAGACCTTAAGGGGGAGCGGAATATGAAAAAAAGAGCTTTTGCAATACTTATTTCGGCAGTTTTTGCCGTTATGCTTTCTCTTTCCGCCTGCGCCCCCGTTGATAAGGATTACGGCGTTCAGAGCAGCGAGCCCGTAAAGGTGCAGAAAACGGCGAAAAAAGCGCCCGAAAACGTTAAAAGACCCGCCATAATGTCGGATGATAAAATTATGCCGCAGTTTGTGGATATAAGCCTTTTTGACGAGGAAAATTACTCAAACGTTTACCTCGGCAAAAAGTTCAGGTTTAACGTAAATTATGCGGGCAGCGAGCTTGACGCGCCCACAACGATTGCCGCGCTTGAAAAGCAGGGCTGGCACATTAAGGACGGCGGCAAGTACGATGAGGAATCGCTTATATACGCCTGCGACACGGTAGACGCGGTTTTTGAAAACGAGGAGGGCGCAGTCCTTAAAGCGGTTTTCTATAATTCCTCAAACAGCTCGGTTAAAATGAAAAAGTGCAATATTGTGAAACTGCGCATTGATAATAACTTTTATCAAAACAGCGAGCAATATAACGAGTTCAGCGTAAACGGCGTTAATAATAAAATGGCGATTACCGATATTATTGATACCCTCGGAACACCCTCGCATTTTTACGGGCTTGCCGAAAATAATTATTATCTTGATTATTTCATTTCAAAGGACGACCGCCGCAACGGCATAACGGTTTATATTGACCCTACGAACGATTCGGTAACGGCGATAGAATTTTCTTACTATAAATAAACTCTTGACAAGCTGTGATACGCCGCTTTTGTCGGTAGGGCTTATTATCGAAAATGAGCTGACCCGCAACGCCGGAATAGTGATAGACGGAATAACGAGCAGCGCTATAGTAGACGAAACCCGTCAAACCTAGACAGAGGGTATTTTCGTCTTCGGAAACGTTTTGCAGGTGCACGACCTTGTGGATTATGTATCTGACGAGCCTGAAATTGCAGGCAGGGGCGTTGCAGAATATGTGATGAACGGTGCAAATTACGGCAAAACTATAAGAAATTTTAATTTTTTTAAAAAAACTCTTGCATTTTGAAAAGTATTGTGGTATAATCCAAATACAGTAAAAGGCAAAACATGCGAAAGCGTGTGACGCAAAGCTATGAGTCTAAAGCATTTATGCTATGATCGTCAGGCTGCACTTATATGGAATTTTTAAATTCCGTTATAGGTGCAGCTTTTTTATTTTCTCTTAAAAGGACGGATGTTTATGAAAAAGTTATTTTCCGTATTAGTTGCCGCTGCAATGCTTTTGGGCATTTTCGGCGTAACCGCCTCGGCAGAGGCATACAGCTGGGAGGATTGGGATTACTATACCGGTCACGGCAGCAATTGGTCAAGAACCGTTGACGCTAGGTTCTATTTACTTAACGAAGGTCTTGAGGTTCCGGTAGGAACAGCGTCGCAGCCGTCAAAAAATTATATGGTAGCAGGCTGGGGTAAAATAACAATTACCAACAGTAATTTAGACGGCGTTTATGATGAAACCGGCGCAAGCGTTGAAAAAATTATTGTAAGCGCGCCGAGCGTAACTCTTAAAGACGGGCAATCAATTATTTGGTATGTTGTGAAGTGGGAAGACGACGGCTGGCATGTTGACGGCGTTGTAACTCCTTTCTGCAGCGTGCTTTATGATGCTAACTGCGATAACGCGGCAGGTGCCGTAACCGACGGAACACACTACTATAAAGGCGACTCGGCTACCGTAAAGGAAAACGGCTTTACCCGCGAGGGCTATGATTTTATAGGTTGGAACACCGCTGCCGACGGTTCGGGCACCGCATACAAGGCGGGCGACGTTATAACGTCGGACAAACTTATCTTTTCGGCAAATATGAATACCGTAACCCTTTACGCATGCTGGAAAAAGCAGCCCGCAACCGATAAGCCCGACGCTGACAGAGAACCCGGCAAAAATGAGGTTAAGGGCAGCATTGTGTGCCCGAAAAGAATGTCGGTTCGTTTTGAGGACGGCACCGTTTACTACGGCGGCGAAAGCATAATTCTTGAAATCGGAAAAGAATATAAATTTCAGATGTGCTCCAACAACTGGGATAACGATAGATATTCGGACGACGGCGACGGCATTTGCGGCACCGTGGTTTACACCGTTAGGGTATCTAACCGCTATGATGAGAGAAGCTTTGACCCCGAAACCAAGACGTTTGTTTTGCCGAAGGGTGATCCGGTGCTCAGAACCGATGTAAACAAGTGCTTTATGGCCTACAGATACCACTTTAAGACCGACTATAACAAGCAGACCGGAATAAAGCAGGTTGTTAACACCCCGCTTGAAAGTCTTTCGGTAAATCTGCCGTTAGGCTCAACAATTAAGTCCGACGCATACATTGCTCATAAGTATGTCGGCTCGGCTGATGTGTTTATTGAGAACAACGAGGATTTGACAATTTCATATACCGATTATATGTGGAATTATTAAACCGTACTGTCAGCCGTTATAAATTTTAAGGTTTTGTCGCTGCTGCGCAAGGTTGTGCGGCGGCGATTTTTTATAGATTTGGGAGACATGATAATGAAAAGGTTTGCGTGCCTTTTGGCGCTGCTTATAATATTTACTTTTGCGGGTTGCAACAACAAAAACCCCGGAATAAAAAAGAATTCTTCCGAAATTACTTCGGAAGAGCAGGGCGGGGAAACAAGCAATAAGCCTGTTCCTGAATATATAAACGCCGACGCGCTTGCACACCGCAGCTATGAATTGCGGTATTTGCTGGCGCAGGAAAAATTCACCTCCCCCGATGATATTTCGGTGAACGCGCTGGTGCAGTTTGCCTTTTGCCATATTTATTATGAAAATCTTACCGATATGCCGAATGCCGGAAACAGACTGAGAACCGCCTCTGCCGATGATATTAAATTGCAGATTTTAAAATATTTCGGTTCGGTTTCGTCAGATATTACAAAGGCAGACCTTTACAACAGCGGCAAAAAGCAGTTTGAAATGTGGGAGCCGCACTACGGCACCGAAATTTACTACGATACCGAAATAAAACGCGCCGGAACCGATACCTATAAGGTAACCTCCGTGTTTTACTCCGATTCGGCTAAGACCGAAAAAACGGGCAAAACCGTTTTAACGGTTGAGGATAGTTCGGGCCGCGCGATTATTAAAAAAATGACTTCTTCAAAATAAGGGGCGTAAAGGATTGAGCAGAGAAAAAACGCTTGAAGAGCTTGAAAGGGAAAATAAAGAGCTGAGAGCGGCGCTTGAGCGGGTGACGCGGGCGTATGAGGCTTTGGGCGAGGCTATAAAAGCCTGCCCCGATATTTCGGGCAGCAGCGCCGCCACCGCGCAAAGCCCGCCTGAGGTTAAAAAGCTTTTGGAAAAATATTCGCGTTTGTAGGGGTGAAAAATGCGTAAACTAACCTACTTTTTGCAAAAAATTAAAAAAACAGCCGCAGGCGGGGCAAACTTTTGGCTTTTAGCCGAGTTTGCGGCGGTTTTACTTGTTGTAACAGTGGCAGTAACCTATGTTTTTAATCATGTGGAGGCTTCGGTTATATCAGGTAAATCGGTGCCGGCGTGGGAGTATATTTACACAAACAGCAAGCAGCCGCCGACCGATAACAAGGCTGAGTGGAGCGCGGCTAATGCGTTTACTCCCATGACAAGGGAAAAAAGCGGGAAATATATGCATATTCGCTTTAGTATTGACGGCGCTGCAATCGAACGGAAGCTTATTATAAGGGCTGACTATGCGCCTATGCAAATAGCGCTCAACGGTGAGGCGGTTTATAATAACCATTACGGCGAAAGCGAATATGTGGGCAACCGCTATAACGCGGTGGTGCTGCCGGCGGCTGACAGTGAAACCGAAATTGAAATTTCGGTTTGTCTGCCTTTTTCCGCGGAAATTACAACCGAAATTACAGGCAATGCCGAAAACCCGGGATTTACGGTAAACGGCGTATTGGTTTTTGCCGCAATAATGCTGGTGCTCGGCATAGCGGCGCTGTTTGCGGCAGCTTTCCTGCCTTTTTACAAAAAAAACAGGGCGCCGGGCTTTAAAACAGCGGGGCTTATTTTACTTTACGGCACAGCCGCGGCTTTGCAGGCGATAACCGGTGCAACCTATTTTATAAATTTTCCGCAGCTTTACAATACAGCTGTCGCCACAGAGATATTTATTATTTTAATTTTCACGTTAACGGCAAAATCCGCGCTTGAAATTAAGGGAAAAAAAATATTTCTTTTTTCCGCGCTCAGTGTAGCTGCCGCCGCTGCAACATTTTTTATACCGAATGTGGTTATTGCAAGGTCGGTTATGCTTTTATCGGCGCTGCTTTCGGCAATTTGCACGGCTGTTTGCGCTTACGGGTGCGCCCGCCCTTTAAAACACAGAATACAGTTTGCCACGGGCTTTTTTATAATGCTTACCTACCTATCGCTGCTGGACGCGCTTTGCGGCGCTATGCAGTTTTCGCTCAGGTTCAGAAACAACTTTACCTATTGCCGAATTATAGGCGAGCTGGTGTTTTTGGGCTTTATCAGCTTTATTTTATCGGCAAAGGCATTTGCAAGGGACAGTGCCGATACAGCAAAGCTTAAAACCGAAACGTATGATAAATGCGTGGGGGAAACGGCGGATATTATGGCAGATATAATTTCCCGCCGCGATAAGATTTCTGCTTGTAAAGCGGCGGCGGACGGCGTTATTAAGCTTTGCAGCGAAATATTTACCGAAAACGCCGCGCATAATATTGCCTTTGAGGTTTCGGTAAAGGAAAACGGCGGGTACAGTCAGATTTATAATTCCCTGCCGGGCGGTGTAAACTATGAAATAATAGAAAAACGGTGCGCCGAAAGCGGCAGGCTTTGCGTTTTTGCCGACGCTTATTTTGATTTTGTATTTACCGAAAACGGTAATCCCGCCGTGTTTTTTCATTTTGAAAATTTAAGCAACGGGCTTTCACACTTTTTCACAAGCATTATGGATACGGTTTACACCTGCACCGAGGTTGCTTTATCGCGCTTTTCACAGTATGAGGATACGGAAAAGACGAAAATAGAAGCATTCACACAGCTTGCAGCCGATACCGAGACAGCCGCCGGAAACAACCCGGATCACATTGAGTGCGTAGCGTATTATACCGATTTGCTTATGCGAAAAATGGGCTATCCCCAAGAAATATGCAATACGGTAGCTGCCGCGGCAATGCTGCACGATATAGGCAAAACGGCAATACCTACCGAAATTACAAACAAAACGGGTCTGCTTTCGGAAAGCGAACGCGAAACTATTAAGGAGCACACCGAATACGGCAGGCGGCTGTTATCTGTTTTTGACGGTGAGTTTATGCGTTGCGCCGCCGAAATAGCCGCCGAGCACCACGAGCGGTGGGACGGCAAGGGCTACAACGGAATTGCGGGGGAAAATATAAACGAATACGCGCGCATAGTAACGGTTGCCGACACAATAGATGCGCTTACCACCAAGCGTTCATATAAGGACGCATGGCAGGTTGATAATGTTGTGGACTATATAAACTCAAACTCCGGAACAATGTATGACCCGGCAGTGGTTGAGGCAATGCACGGGTGTATAGATGAAATAAAAGCAAAGGTAGCGGAGAAAAACAAATGAACAAAAACCCGAACGAAAACGAATTTACCGCCGAGGACGGAGAAATACGCTTTGACCCGGAAAAGGAGCGTGAAAAGCATACCGAGGCTGAGGTTGAAAAGGTTAAAAAGCCGAAAAAAGCAAAGTGGTATTTTATTATACCTCTTGTGTTTCTGGCGCTGTTTGCTTTTGTGTTTATAGGCTGGCGGATAAAGCCTAAAACCTTGCTTAACGTTTGCCTGCTTGATAAAACGGTTTTAACCGTAGAGGACGGCAACGATATTGACATACGCTCGGCTTACCGCAAGCACCAGGGCTTTTTCTGGCTTTTAGAGCAGCAGAAGTATGTTTTTCAAAATAAAAAATTTTATAATTACAAAACCGATTATTTCGGACCGCTGCTTGATGATTCGGGCAAAATAGAGTCCCGCCGCGATTTATCCACCCTTGATTACACGCCCGACCTTATGTATGTTGCGGACGTTTACGGCGCGGTGGACGATACCTACGGCTATTATGATAATTCCGCGGCAAAGGGCGCGGGAATAACCGTAGACGATATGTCGGTTATTTCATACGCCTATGAAAACGGCGCAACCGTTGTTGCGGAAATGGAGCTTTTCAATTCGGGGCTTGATTCCTCGGTTTATTCGCAGCTTTCCTCCCTTTGCGGCATAAGGCCTACGGGCTGGGTGGGGCGCTATATTTACGATTTGCAGGATTTCACCGACGTGCCCGACTGGGCGCCGCCTATGTATGAAAAACAGGAGGGCGTTGAGTGGCAGTTTTCGGGCCCCGGAATACTGCTCGTTTCTTCGGACAGAATTATAATTCTTGAGCAGAAGACCGACTTTGAGTCTAAAAACCTGCTTACAGTGCGCATAAACAAGGATTTTAAAAAGCAGTTTGGCAGCTGCAATAAGGTGAACTTTTACAACTGGTTTGAAATTGTTGAGCCGAACAGCGGTACGGACGTTATTGCCAGCTTTGAATTTGACGTTAACGCTACGGGTATGGAAAAGCTGAAGGGCGTTTTAAAAAGTCCTGTTTTCTCGGCGGCAATGTGCAAAAAGGCAGAGGGAAAGGCGCCCGTTTATTATTTCGCGGGCGATTTCAACGATTATGTAAGCCACGAAAATTACAACCGCTTTTTGTTTGCCGACAGTATTTACAGGTGGATATCCTATGACCGCCAGGGTGATATAAGCAATTTTTACTGGAATTTTTACAATCCCTTAATGAAAAAAATTCTTAAAGAAATCGAGCCCAAAGCGAAAGCGGAAACTGGTAATAACAAGGCGGAGCGTTTCCGCATTACCGACAGCGGTTTTCAGCTGCTTTCGGGGGATAAATGGGAGAATATGCGAATTAACGCCGTAAGCATTAACGGCTCGGAGCCGGGGCAAAAGGGCTTTTCGCGGAACTACACCTTTTATCAGAATTTAATTGACAAGGCGCTGAAACTGGGCGCTGACTGTATTTACGCAAAGGATATTCTGCCGCCCGAGTTTTACCGCGCGGTTTATTCCAACAATACAAAATCGGGAGCGGATACGGTTTATATAATACAGAATATTGAAGTAAACGGCGAGGAAAGCGAGGATAATATTAAAGCCCGCTTACAGTCGGCGGTTGACGTTCTTCACGGCAAGGGCTCCTTTAAACCGAGCGGCAGCGAAGAAAATTCTTCTTACTTTATTGATATATCCGCCTATCTGCTTGCGGTTACGGTAAATGCCGAAAACGCGCCCGCAAATATTTCATACTCGGGCAAATATGCCGCCGCCGACGGAAACGCGGGAATTGCCGCGCTTATGTACGATACGGTGCAGGAGCGCGCAGCAGGGCAGTACGGCAGCACTGTGCCGATAGGCGTTTATTGCGATAAATCGCTTATAAAGGGCAGCGAAACGGCGGGCGATGGGGCGTATTCGCTTGACGATATAATAAGCGATAAAGCCTGCCGCGAAAATTACGCGTTTTTCGCCGTCTCCTACGGAGATGTTAAGGCAGAGGAATTTGAAAGCCTTAACAGCGCGACGGGTAACCGACTGCTGATTTCGGGGCTCGGCGCAAGTTCCGCGAACGGGCAGGGCGACAGAGCCGCGGTTACCGAAAAAGCGCAGGGTCAGCAAACGGTGGCTTTGCTTTCGGCGGCGGATAAGGCGGGCGCCGCGGCAGCGGTGGCGGCAGACCTTAACGACGATTGGTCGGCAGTATCAAACGAGCTTTACCCGTTCACGGTGCCGCTTGAAAACAACAGTCTGTGGCAAAACGTGGCGGATCCCGCGCAAACCACGGGGCTTGTGGCGCTTGACGCCGAAGCACCCAAGGAAACGGGGATAAATTTAGCGGATGATGACCGCGTTCAGATGCTTTCGCTGTCCTCGGGAGCGGGATATTTCTATATTACAGCGCAGCTGCTGACCGAGATTGATTTTTCAACCGAGCATTTCTTTATAGGTATAGATACCTACCAGCGCAACGACGGTGAATACTACTATTCAAAGGACTACACCCCAACCTCCCTTTCGGGTATGGAATTTGTTCTGAGCTTTTCGGGCAAGCAGGACGCGGCGCTTTACGTTACCGGGTCTTACGACCGCAGCCGCGGCGCTTATGCCACAAAAGAAAGCTATTCGGGGAATTATAACCTTGTATCCCGCCTTACCTACGGCGGATTTACCTCGGGCGATAATCAGTTTTACCAGACGGGCTCCACGGTTTATATAAGAATACCCTGGTCGTGGCTTAACGTTACCGACCCGTCGCAGAGAATTGTTATAAACAACGAGGGCGCTTTATCGGGTCAGGCAAAGACGGTAAGCACAAACGGCGCTATTGTTTCGGTGCTTATTGCCGATAAGCAAACGGGCGATCAGCTTTACCTGTTCCCCGAGAAAAAGGAAGACCCGTCTTACAAGACCTTTAAATGGGCTACATGGGAAAAGGTCGGCTATACCATGCGTGAAAAGAACAGCTTTACGCAGGTTAAAAACTATTTTTCTTCAAAGTAGAGGAGCGGTAAATTTTGCATTACGAATTATTTGCGGTGTTGTGCATTATTTTCTGCCTGCTGATTTTGGGCGGCGAGTATTTGTGGCTTGCGGCGTTGGCAAAGCGGCAGGAGGATAATAAAAATAAATATGCGGCGGCGTCGCAGAAAATTCAAAACATGGTTGAGGGCATAATTTACAGCCCGACCGAGAGCAGCCGCAAAAACGAAACCGAGCTTTTGCGGGAGCTGATTGGGAACGACGCGCGGCTTTTTGAAATGACCGACGCGCAGCTCTGCTTTTGGGAGGAATACGGCGACAGCGAAACCCTCGGCGGAAAGGATATGGTTATTGACGGTGTGTATGCGGCGCTTGACCCCGTAAAGCTGTTTTCGGATATTTTAAAATCGGGCGATAAATACAGGGTGGGCTATGCCTGCCGCAGGCTTGCGGATTTTGACGCTTACGAATATTTAAACGATATTTACGAGCTTTCAAAGGGCAAAAACCGCAGCATTGCCTACAACGCCGCAATGGCGCTTGCGCGTTTGGGATATACCGAGGGCGTGGCGGAATATATTTTAAAAATTCAGGATGATAAAAAGTTCTCATTTCGCATTATAAACGAGCTTTTTGCTAATTTCAGCGCGGACAGAGAGGCTTTGGCGGCTGCGGTAATTGACAAGTGCGACGATTATATGAAAACGGTTATAATAAGGGCAATAGCGCCCTATGGCTTTGAGCGCTTTCACCGCCTTTATTCCGAGGGCACCGCTTCGCGGAATACCGATATGCGCATAGCCTGCGTGCGGGCGCTCGGCTTTCTTGCCGACCCGACGGACGAGCACACGCTGCTTACCGCCGCAAAGGACAGGGAATGGGTGGTTCGCTCGGCGGCGGTAAAGGGTCTTCAAAAACTGGGCACCCCCGCCGCGATACAGGGCGTAAAGGAAGCCACAAAGGATAAGGAATGGTGGGTACGCCAGGCGGCGGCATATTCGCTTATTGATATGAACGTAAATATTTCCGAAATTGAGGATGTGCTCGGCGGATACGATAAGTATGCGTCGGACGCGGTTAAATACGCGCTTTACCGCTCGGTTAACATAAAGGAGGATTAAGCTTGAATTTCATAACCTATGTACGCTACTTTATATCCTTTTTTAACTGGTTTTGCATGGCGTTTACCATTATTCTGAGCCTGATATACATAATTCAGCTTATAATTTCCTTTGTAAAGGTGCGCAAAAACGACAAAGCAAGGCAGTCAAACGATTACGGAAGATATGTTTCAAGCGAAAATCTTTTACCCATTTCTTTGCTTATACCGGCGTATAACGAGCAGGAAAATATCGTTTCAAACATAAAATCGCTTATGAAAATAGATTACCCGCAGTTTGAAATTGTGGTTGTGAACGATGGCTCGACCGATAAAACCCACGAAAAAATTGTGGAGACCTTCGGGCTTTATAAAATCGAATCCGCCGTGAAAACCTCTATACCCACAAATGAGGTTCGCGGGGTATACTATAACATAGAGTACCCCAACCTTATTTATGTCGATAAGGAAAACGGCGGTAAATCCGACGCGCTGAACGCGGGGATAAACATATCGTCTTACCCGCTTTTTGCCTGCCTTGACGCGGATTCCCGCATTGAGCCGGACGCGCTTTTAAGACTTTCGGTTGAGTTTCTTAAAAATACCGATACGGTTGTGGCGGGCGGACTTGTGCGCATAGCAAACGGCTTTAAAATACGCGACGGGCGGGTAAGCGGCTTTTCAATGCCGCAGAAAATGATAGAGCGCTTTCAGATTGTGGAGTATTACCGCTCGTTTTTATCGGGCAGGGTAAGCTGGGGCGCTACCAACTCAATGCTTATAGTGTCGGGCGCGTTCGGCGTTTTTAAAAAGCAGGCGGTAATTGAGGTGGGCGGCTACAAGACCAATACAATAGGCGAGGATATGGAAATAGTAGTCCGTCTTCACAAATATATGCGCGCAAACAGGCGCAAGTATAAAATAATATTCTGCGAGGACGCGGTGTGCTGGACGCAGGGACCTATGTCGGTAAACGATATACGCAGTCAGCGCAGGCGCTGGCAGATAGGCTTGCTTGACACGCTGCTGGCGCACAAGGGGCTTTTCTTCAACCCGCGCTACGGCAGCGTGGGGCTTGCGGCAATACCCTATAACTGGGTGTTTGAGCTTTTCGGAGCGGTGGTTGAGGCGCTCGGCTATTTTATAATTCCGTTTTCGCTTTTAATGGGCGAGCTTAACATGTTCTTCTTCACAATTTATTTTCTGCTTGCCGTGCTGCTCGGCGTTATACTTTCAATGGGCAGCCTTATTTTGGAGCAATACACGCGAAGATCGATAATGAGCGCAAAGCAGTGCCTTACGCTCTCGCTTTACGCGATACTTGAAAATTTCGGTTATCGGCAAATGATAACCATTTTCCGCTTGGAGGGCATTTTAAAATACCGAAAGCTCAGAAAAACCTGGGGCAAAATTAAAAGAAAGGATGTTGAGCAATGAAAAAGGTCGTTATTTCGGTCGTGGCAACGCTTTTGGTGCTTGTCTGTCTTGCTCAAACCGGGCTTCTTGAAATATTCGGAATACACGGAATTTCCTTTTACACAAAAAAGAAAGAAAAGGACTCATCTGCCGGCGGCGCCGAAAGCTACACCGATAATCAAACCGGCATAAGCTACCGCTTTAAGGCGGAGGGCGATTATTTCTTCATTTACGAAAACGGCGACTGGAAGCAGATGTTTATGCGCGGCGTTAATATAGGCGCAACTGAGCCGGGGCTTTTTCCGGGAGACCTGACGATCTCCTACGATACCTATTACCGCTGGTTCGGCTATATAAGCGAAATGAACTGCAACTGCATACGAATTTATACCCTTATGCCGCCGCAGTTTTACCAGGCGCTGGGGGACTTCAATAAAAAGGCGAAAAACAAGCTGTACCTTTACCAGGGCATATGGGTAAACGAGGAGGATATAGAGCGTTTATCGGATACCTACGCCGAAAATGAAAAGATACTGAACGATTTCACGACCGACGCGGTAAACCTTGTAAACGTAATTCACGGCAAGGCAAAAATTGCCGAAACCGCGGGTGAGGCATACGGAACGTACAACACCGATGTGTCGCCCTGGCTCGTAGGGTGGATTATAGGCATTGAATGGGACCCGAATTTTGTTATAAACACCAACAACCAGCACCCCGATAAAAAGGATTACGACGGCAAGTATTTGTATACGCAGACCGCTTCGCCCTTCGAGGCGTTTTTGTGCCGCGTGGGAGATGCGCTTATAAAGCACGAGGCGGAAACCTACAAATTTCAGGTTCCGCTTGCTTTCAGCAACTGGATAACCACCGACCCGCTCACTCACCCGAACGAGCCGCACTTTGATGAGGATAAGACTACCGTAAACACCGAAAACGTAAAGTGCCGCAATTTCGGACCGGGAATGTTCGCTTCTTACCATATTTATCCCTATTATCCCGACAGTCTGAATTACCAAGAGGATTACCTTGAATACACCGACGACAGCGGAAAGGTGAACACCTACGAGGCATATTTAGAGGATTTAAAGCTGGCGCACACCATGCCTATAATCGTGGCGGAGTTCGGTATTCCCACCTCGCGCGGTATGGGGCACGAGAGCGTTATGGGCTATAACCAGGGCATGGTGGACGAAACCGCGCAGGGCGCTATGCTTATAGATATGCTCGGCAGTATTGAAAACGCGAAATATGCCGGCGGAATTGTGTTTACCTGGCAGGATGAATGGTTCAAGCGCACCTGGAATAACGTTATGTTCGATATAGCCGACCGCCGCCCTTACTGGTCGAACATTCAAACGACCGAGCAGTGCTTCGGCTTGCTGGCGTTTGACCCCGGTAAAGAGAGTATGGCGGCATATATTGACGGGGATGTATCCGAGTGGAAAAACACACAACCCACCGTTACCACCGAGCAGGGCAAGCTTTATATAAAGAGTGATGAAAGATACCTGTATATAATGCTGGACGCGGGGAACTATGATTTTGAAAAGGATACGCTGCTTATTCCGATAAACACCATTGCCGACCAGGGCAACTTAAAAGCCGCGCAGTACAACGCCGAGTTTGATACCGCCGCCGATTTTTTGATTTATATAAACGGTAAGAATAATTCGCATATTTATGTAGACCGTTATTACGATGCGTTCAATTATTACTTTCTTGAGTCAAAGAAATTAAGCGATATTAAGGCGGAGGAAAACGCGGGAGTTAAAAACAGCGGTATGTTTGATATAATGCGGCTGTGCTACGGCTATAATTTGACCGTTAAGGGCACAAATCAGGTTGTGCCCGATAAGGCTTACGAAACCGGAAAGCTGCGCTACGGAAACGGCAATCCCGAGGCAGATGATTATAAATCACTTTCGGATTTTTACTTTAAAAACGGCAAACTTGAAATAAGAATACCGTGGCAGCTGCTCAATGTAATGGACCCATCGGGTAAGCAGCAAATATCGGATTTTCGCAAAACGCAGGTAATATCGCCGCAGGCGTACCAAAGCTTTGATTTCGGCTTTGCCTACCGCACGGGCACCGAAAGTCTTAAAATCACTCTCGGCGGCAGCTATGAGTATAACGGCTGGAATACCCCCACATGGCACGAAAGGCTAAAGCCCGCATATTACGAGCTGCAAAATTATTTTAAGAAATTTACGGAGAAAAAATGAAAAAAATAACCTCGCTGCTGCTTATTTTCACTCTTATATTTTCATTATCGGGCTGTAAAAGCCCGGTAATAAATAAAAAGAACCAAAGTGAATTTTCGTTTCCGACCGACAGCGTAAAACCGCCGCAGGGCGATAATGATTTTGCCTTTTTTACAAATGAAAACGGCTATTTTTACCGCAATATGGGGGAGAAATCGGAGCTTTTTTATATTAAGGGCGTTAATATGGGGCTTACAAGCGCCCTTACCGACCTTAATAACCCCAATGTTTCTTACTCTACCTATACCGATTGGTTTGAAAAAATAAAGCAGATGAACGCGAACACCGTGCGTGTATTTACGGTTATGAACCCCGATTTTTACAGGGCGCTTTACGATTTTAACAGCCGCAACGCAGAGTCGCCGCTCTACCTTATTCAGGGTATATGGTTTTCCGAGGATTTAATGTACGAGCTGACCGACGCGCTTGAAAGCGACGAAATTATTATAAACGCCTTTAAGCGCTCGGCTAAAGAAACGGTGGATATTGTTCACGGCAACAGCGATTATACCGTTTACGGCAAGGTTTCCCCCGCGGTATATGATAAGGATATTTCAAAGTATGTGGTGGGGTATATACTGGGGCTTGAATACCCCGCCGATTTTGTGGCGGAGACAAATGCCTCGCACCCTAAGCAAAACAGCTTTTCGGGCAAATACCTTTACACCGCGAAAAACGCTTCGCCCTTTGAGGCGTTTTTGTGCGAGGTGGGGGAAAGCCTTATAAGTTTTGAAACCGAAAACTATTCGCACCAGACCCCCGTTGCGTTTTTAAACTGGCAGACGCTTGATACGCTTACCCACTCTAACGAGCCGTTTGAGGAAGAGGATTCTCAATCGGTCAATACCGAAAACATACTGAAAACCGAAAAATACGCGCCCGGGCTTTTCGCCGCGGTGGACGTTTACCCCTATTACCCCGAATTTATGAACTGCCAAAAGGAATACCTTGATTACCGCGATGAGAACGGACGGCAAAACACCTACCGCGCGTATTTAAAGGCGCTTAAAACGCAGTATACCGTGCCTGTGCTTATTGCGGAATACGGGCTTTCCACCTCGCGCGGGGTGGCGCATAAATCGGTTATGGGCTATAATCAGGGCGGACTGACAGAGGAAGAGCAGGGAAAGTACTGCGCCGATATGACCCGTAGCATAGCGCTTGAGGGTTACTGCGGCGGCTTGCTTTTCTCCTGGCAGGACGAATGGTTCAAGCGCACCTGGAACACGGTTATGTATTACCCCGATAACCCGACCGACAGAACGCGCAACCTTTCCTCTGCCGAGCAGGGCTACGGTATGTTAAGCTTTGAAACCTCGGTTTCTTACCCCGACGGCGATTTTACCGAATGGGATAATGTAAGCACCGTAAACGGCACAAGCCTTAAGGTGCAGTATGACGCCGAGTATATGCACATTTATATAGACCTGCCCGCGGGCTTTGACTTTGAAAAGGACGTTTATTACGTTCCGATTTCGGTTTTGGGCACGGGCAGCACTATGAGCCGCAGTAACGGGCTTACGTTTGATAAAAGCTGCGATTTTCTGCTTAAAATAAACGGAAAAGAAAATACGCGCCTTTTGTGCGACGCGTATTACGACCTGTTCAATTACAGATATTCGGTTTTGAAAAAGGTTGTTGAGGGTAAAGCGGCGGTTAAAAACAGCGGGGAATATGTTAAAATAAACACCCTTGTTTCAAACGAAATGTATTTACCCGATGATAAAAAGACAATTCCGCCGCAGTACTATGAAAGCGGACTTTTAAAATACGGCAACGCAAACCCCGAGAGCGGCAATTACGACTCGCAGGCGGATTTTTATTTTAAAAACGGAAAGCTGGAGGTGCGTATTGCCTGGTACCTCTTAAACGTTGCAAACGCAAGGCTCGGCATATGTATAGGCGAGCTTAATAAAGATGAAATAGGCTTTACTTCGTTTTCGGATATTTACGTCGGCTCGGGCAGCGGCGGTGAAATAAAAATGTTTTCCGCCGCGTTTCGTCCCCTCGGGAATATAACCGTTAAAACGCGGCTTAAAAAATCATATAAAGCCATGCAGAGTGCTTTTGGCGGAATTTAATCGAACAGCGTTACCCAATTTTCCGAGGACATTGCACGGAAACACATTAATATCTGTTCCTCGTTGCATTTTTCTTCGGCTAAACGCGGCAGACAGTCGGGAGCAAAAAACTGCGCCTCGGTGGTTTCGGAATTTTCGCGGAACTCTCCGCCAAGATCCTCGCAAAGATAAAAGATTTTCACAACGCCGTAGGCATACTGCGGCTTGTTGTGCGTATCTCTGTTTTGCACCGCTATAACAGATTTTACCTTTACGTTTTTTCCGGCTTCCTCCCGTGCCTCTTTTACCGCGTTTTCCGCCGGCGACATATTAAATTCGCACCAACCGCCCGGCAGCGACCATGTGCCGTTTTTTTCGTGCACAAGCAGTATTTTGTTATCCCTGAATATTGCGGCGCGGGTATCCACTTTGGGGGTTTGATAACCGTAATCGGAGCAAAAAAGCTCTTTAACCGCGTCAAGCGGCAGCTCGGTTTTCATTGCCATAATTTCCGCCGCTATATCGCGTATGCGCGTATAGCGCTCTCTGTCGTAAACATCCTTGCCGTAAAACAGCCCTGCCTGCGCAAGACTTTGCAGCTCGGCTGCGTATTCCGTTAATTTATCCATAAAAAAACGACCTTTCTTTGCATTATATGCCCGAGTTAAATCAACTGCCTGTTTTTAAATTAAATATAACATTTTTAATGTGATTTTTCAAGGTATATATGAGAATAGAGTTATCCCGAAATTACGGGATAACTCTATTTGCATCTTAACAATAATACAAAAACGGGGTCGTTTTCTGCTTATAATCAAAGGGTATTCAAAATGTCAAGCACGGTTTCAAGCTCGGCGGGCTTTACCCTGTCGGGGAATGAGCCGTTTTCAACGCAATCGGTGAAGTAGCGAATCTCGTTGGCATATGCGTCGCTTGCGGGCAGACCTATATTGCCGGTATCAAGCCCGTCGCCGCCGGATATAGGCGACCGAATTTCGCCGTTTTCCTCATATATTTTCATTTCGCCGTTTTCCCACGCTGCAACCGCATGCTCAAACTGGAAACGGAAAGCCGCCTTAAACGGATAGGGCGACGCATACCACGAGGCCTCGGTGGTTATGAAAAATCCGTCGTACTTATAAACCGTATTAAGGTAATCCTGCGTATCGGTGGTGGATTTAAACGCATGGGTCTCCTGCGGCTTGCCGAATGTGTAAACCATGAAATCCAAATCGTGAATGTGCAGGTCAAACGGCACAAGACCGCTGCGGTTTTTATCGGTCATCCAGTTATCCCAGCTCCATTTCGGGCGGCAGCCGAGGCGGGTCATAGAACCCGAAAGCAGATTACCGTAGATCTTTTCGTCATAAATCTTTTTAACTATTTCATACTCGGGCCAAAAACGCAGAACCTGCGCTATCATAAATTTAACGTTATTCTTTTTTGCTGTGCCGTATACGCGAGCAACATCCTCTTTTTTAAGCGAAACGGGCTTTTCGCAAATAACGTTAATGCCTTTTTCCATTGCTTTAACCGAGAAATCGGCATGTAAATATGTAGGAAGACAAATATCGAGAATATCTATTTTCTCTTTTGCGAGCATTTCGTCAAAATCGGTATAACGGCGTTTATCCGTGTATTTTTCCATTTGCTCGGGACGAATATCGCACAGCGCCACAAGCTCGGTATCCGCCATTGATTCCCACGCCGGAATATGCGCGCCGCTTATTCCGCCTACTCCTACAAGTGCAACCTTTAACATAGTAAAAATCTCCTTTAATTAAATAACGTTTGCGGTTACAATATTATCCCAGCTTTTTGAGCGTTCGTCTTCAAGCACCGGCTCTGAAAGCTCGGGAATAGTATTTGATTTATCCGCGCAATAGCTTAAAATTCTTTCGCGGCAGCTTTCAAGCCGCATTATAAGCCCGCCGAGACGTATATCCTGAACGTCGAAGCCATGGGGCTTATTTTCAAAAAACCAAAATTTACGGAAAGCGGTGTAAAACGCTTTTAGCTTATCTACGGCGGCGGTATAATCGTTTTCGGCTATGCCTTTAAGCGTCTCGGTATCCCCAGCCAAATATGCCGCGCGGGTTTTAACGCCGAGCTCGGCTTTTACCGACAGAACGTCCGCCAGTGCCGCAGCCGAACCGAAAATCGGCTCGTAATCTTCGGTTGCCCGAACTGCCGAAAGCCTTTCGCTGAGCCTTTTGTAGTAATCGTTAACGCCCTCGGTTACACGGCTGTCATAAACGCCCATAAACGGGTCGGAGTAAAGCAGATATTTGGATGTGTTATAATTCAGCTTTTCGGTAGGATTATCCAGCTTATCAAGCAGCATAAAATCATCAAATTCCATGCCCGTAACCGCTTTAAGCCGCGCCTTTGCGTCCGACATATTTTCATTGCCCTCTAAAAGCTCAGCCGAATAGCAAAGAGCGGGTAAAACCGCGAAACGCGAGCATTCGCCGCCGTTATCGCCCCACATGGTAAAGAAAATATCCTTTACACCATGGTCGCGGCAGGCTTTAACGGCGGGCAGGGTGGTATCAAAGCTGAATTGATTGCCCGGCGCAAAGCCTTTCCATGTCCATGCGCCGCCCGCAAACGCAACCGGTCTGCCGAAAGCCTTGTTCTTTTCTATCATATTTGAATAGCGGTTATAATCCGTGCTGTAATAATCCCAGTAAACCAGGGTCAGGTTCTCGGGCAGGTTTGCCTTTTTGCGTATTGCTTCAAGGTTCGCCGTGCTGTAATAATCTGAGGAGGAAACGGCGAGCTTACAGAACATATCGCTCCATATCATCGGCTTAAAGCCGTATTTATCAGCCATATCGCATACCCTGTGCAGGTGGCGGTTTATAATTTCAAAACGGTCTGCCTCGCCGTGCTTATCGCGGTATTTACCCAGACCCACCATATACGCCTCGTCCATGCCGATATGTATTTTGCGGGTGGTAAAGCACTCGGAAAGCGTGGAGAAAATTTTATTTATAAGCTCATAGGTTCTGTCATCGTCCGCCAGCAGAATATCCGCCGTGTCGTTTATTGCGCCGTAGCGGTTTACCCACTTGAACATGGCGTTAAGGTGCGCAAGGGTTTGTATGCAGGGTACAAGCTCTATACCGTTTTCGCGGCAGAAAGCGTCTGCCTCTTTAAGCTCGGCTTTTGAAAATCTTCCGCGCTGATGCCCGAAATACGGCTCGCCGTCAACCTCATATGTATCCTCTGTGTAAAGCATTAACGTATCATAGCCCAGCGCCGATATTACCTTTACAAACCTTTTAAGGGCGGTAAGGTTCATAACCGCGTTTCTTGAAAAGTCTACCATAAGTCCTTTCATTTCAGCTCACCGTAAACCCTTTCTATAATATTTCCGAGGTATTCCTTGGCGTGGAGTATATCCTTATTCTGCTCCTCGCCCTCAATTTCGCGCTCTATTGTAACGTAAGAATCGTAGCCTATTTCGTGCAGCTTTTCAAACAGGCGGTTAAAATCCACCTTACCGTCGCCTATGCGGGTCTCTTCGCCGAGGTCATGGCCGTTTGTGGGGTATCTACCGTCCTTTGCGTGCAGATTGCGGACATATTTGCCGAAAACGTCAAGAGCGTCCACCGGGTTTGCCCTGCCGTAAAGAATAACGTTTGCGGTATCGAGATTAACGCCGAGGTTATCCGTTCCCACCTTTTCAAAGCAGCGAAGCATAGTAACGGGGGTTTCCTGACCCGTTTCAAACAAAAGGTACTGCCCGTTTTGCTTTAAGTGCTCCGCAACGGTTCTTACCGCAACGCAGAAAGGCGCAAATTGCGGGTCGTTCGGGTTTTCGGGTATAAAGCCCATATGGGTCACAACGTCGGTAATACCGAGCTTTTTCGCGAAATCCGCGCCGTCGCACAGATTTTTAACGCGCCCCGCCCTATATTCGGGCGGAACAAGACCCAAGGTTATCTGACCGTCGTAAAAATCCCACACGGTGGGTCCTTCCCAGCCGCACCAAAACGCGGAAACATCTATTTTTTTATCGTTAATGAGATTTTTGAGTATTTCGGCATTTTCATCCGTCCAAAGCTCGGGTTTCCAGGAAATGAGCTGGCAGCTGTCAAACCCGTTTGCGAGCAGTTCGTCAAACTTTTTTGACATTTCGTTTATGTCGTTAAAATGTACGCAGGTACCTATTTTCATAAAAAATCCCCCTTGAATATTGATTTTTTTCTGTCTTTATGTTAACATAAATATAATTCGGCGGTTAGGATTATTTTGATTTTATTTTGTATTTTTTTGACTTGGGTGATTATATGCGACTGGACGGACAAAAGGAGCTTACTCCGGTTTTATACGGCGACAGCGCCGTTAAAATTCATGATGCGTTTTCTTTCCCGCCTTCAGGGCTTTGCTTTACTACCCACTGGCATGAGCGTATGGAAATTCTTGTTATATTAAGCGGCGGGCTGGATATATATTTGGGGGATGTAAAGGAATACGCGCCCGCCGGCTCGGTCGCTGTTTTTATGCCGGGGCAGCCGCACCGCGGTTTTGCGGGACATGACGGCGTTTCTTACCAAACCATTATGTTTGATGTTCAGGCGTTTTACAATTCTGCCAACGCCGCCGCGAAATACCTTGTGCCTATAGCCGAGCAGCGGATATCGTTTTCTGCGGTTTCTTCGCGCCCCGAGGTTTTTGCCGCGGCAAAGGCGATTGCCGATGAGCAGCTGGCGGGGGAAAGCGCCTCGTCGCTTATGGTTGTAGGTGAAATTTACAGGCTTTTGGGGCTGCTTTATCGGTATTGCCTGTCGGACGGAAATATCCACGCTCTTTCGGATGAGCGGTTCCGCAACGTTACCGAATACATAGAAAAGCATTTCCACGAGGATATTTCATCAAAGGAATTAAGCCGCCGCTTCGGGTATGACGAGGCGTATTTTTGCCGTCGGTTTAAGGCGATTACGGGTCTTACCCCAATGATATACATACAAATACTGCGGCTTGAATTTGCCAAAAAAACGCTCCGTACCGAAAAAAATATTAAAATTTCGGAGCTGGCAACCCTCTGCGGATTTTCCGACCCCGGCTATTTCGCGCGCTGCTTTAAAAAGCATTACGGAATGTCGCCCTCGGAATATAATAAACGCCGATAAAAAAGCGCGACGTAAAAATAACCCTGCCGCCATCTTAATTGATAACAGCAGGGGGTGAATTTTTAATTATTCCGCATTATTTTATCGGGTATGTCCAGCCCTTTGTATCGGGCAGCTTGCCCCACTGAATACCTGTTAAGGTATCGTAAAGGTGCTGCGTAACCTCGCCTATTTTGCCGCCGTTAATGGTGTACTTAACGTCCTTATAGCAAAGCTCGCCTATGGGAGATACTACCGCCGCGGTGCCGCAGCCCCAAGCCTCCTCAAGCTTGCCGTTTTTAAGCGCTTCGCCAAGCTCATCCACGCTCAAAAGCCGCTCACTTACGGTGTAGCCCTCACTCTTTAAAACCTCTATGCAGGATTTGCGGGTAATACCGGGAAGTATAGAGCCTGTAAGCGCGGGGGTGACTATTTCGCCGTCAATTTTAAACATAACGTTCATAGCGCCAACTTCTTCAATATACTTGCGCTCTACGCCGTCAAGCCACAAAACCTGCGAATAGCCCTTTTCCTCGGCTTTTTCGCCCGCGCGGTTGCTTGCGGCATAGTTTCCGCCGCACTTAGCGTAGCCCGTGCCGCCGCGCACCGCGCGCACGTCCTTATCCTCAATCATAATTTTAACTGGGTTAATGCCCTCTTTGTAATAGCTGCCGACAGGGGAGAGGATGATAACAAAGGTAGCGTGATGAACCGCGTGAACGCCCAAATTTTCATCATTACCGAACATAAAGGGGCGAATGTAAAGGGAAGTGCCCTCGGCTGAGGGTACCCAATCCTGCTCAAGGCTTATAAAGGTATCCAAAATCTGCATAAAGTCGTCTTCGGGTATCTGCGGCAGGCAAAGGCGCTCGGCAGAGTTGTTCATACGCTTTATATTCTCGGTCGGGCGGAAAAGCTGCACCTTGCCGTCCTTTCGGCGGTAAGCCTTTAGCCCCTCAAATATTTCGGAGCCGTAGTGCAGCACGGTAGAGGCGGGGTGCAGCGAAATATTGCCGAACGGCACAATTCTCGCGTCATGCCAGCCCTCCTCGCGCGAATAGTCCATCATAAACATATGGTCGGTGAAAATTCTGCCGAAGCCCAGTGTGCTGCTGTCGGGCTTTTCCTTTAAAACGGGAGCCTTTGTAATTTTAATTTCCATTTCAAACACAATCCTTTCAAAGCTCTGCGCCTGTTTTAAGCGCCTTTAAGTTTACATCCAGCATATCGGCGTGCTTTGCGGAAATAACCTTTTTAAGCGCCGCTGAAACGCTTTCCTCTTTAAACTCGCCCATAACCTTTAAAATATTGCCCATAAGTATCATATTAGCAAGGGTGGGTATGCCGTTTTCGTTTGCAAGGCGGGTTGCGGGCACATAATACGCCGTTACATCGGTGCGGTTTACCTTGCGCTCAACCAGCGTGGAGTCAACAAATATTGTGCCGCCCGCTGCCACGGCGCTTTCGTAGCGGTCAAGCGAGGGCAGGTTCATGGCTATTAAAACATCGGGCTTTGAAACTATGGGCGAGCCTACGGGGCTATCGCTTATGATAACCGAGCAGCTTGCCGTGCCGCCGCGCATTTCGGGCCCGTAAGAGGGCAGCCAGCTTACCTGCTTTTCCTCAATAAGCCCCTTATAAGCCGCAAATTTTCCCGCAAAAAGTATGCCCTGACCGCCGAAGCCGGCGAATAAATACTGCGTTGTGCTCATTTTGTTTCCTCCTTTGCGGCTGACCTATCCTTATAAACGCCGAGGGGATAGTAGGGTATCATTTTTTCCTCTATCCATTTAAGGGCGTTCTGCGGGGTAAGCCCCCAGTTGGTCGGGCAGCTTGAAATAACCTCTACAAGCGAAAAGCCCTTGCCGTCTATCTGATTTTGGAAAGCCTTTTTAATCGCTTTTTTCGCGTTTTTAACGTTTTTAACGTTGTTTACGGCAACGCGCTCCAAATATTCCGCGCCGTCAAGCTGTGACAGCAGCTCGCACACCTTAACGGGGTAGCCGCACTGCGTTACGTCTCTGCCGTAGGGCGAAGTCTGTGTTACCTGACCGGGCAGGGAGGTGGGCGCCATTTGTCCGCCCGTCATACCGTATATTGCGTTGTTTATAAATATAACGGTAATGTTTTCGTTTCTCGCGGCGGAGTGCACCGTTTCAGCCATACCGATTGAGGCTAGGTCGCCGTCGCCCTGGTATGTAAATACTATATTATCGGGTTCTGCGCGCTTAACGCCGGTTGCAACCGCGGGCGCTCTGCCGTGGGAAGCCTCAATCATATCGCAATTAAAATAGTTATAAGCCAAAACCGAGCAGCCTACCGGCGCTATGCCTACGGTTTTGCCCTCTATCCCTAATTCGTCAATAACCTCCGCTACAAGACGGTGTACTATACCGTGAGTGCAGCCGGGGCAATAATGGAACGGCGCGTCTGTCAGCGCGTGGGGTTTATCGAATACTACCATTATTTTGCACCTCCGTTTTCTACGGCTTTTTCTATTGCCTCAAGCACCATATCGGGCGAGGGTATCATACCGCCCGTGCGGTTGCAAAGGGTCACGGGCACCTTGCACTCCGTAGCAAGCCTTACATCCTCAATCATCTGACCCATTGAAAGCTCAACCGAAATAAACTGCTTTGCGGTTTGCGCCGCCTTTTTAAAGGGTTTTTCGGGGAACGGCCATAAAGTTATGGGGCGTATCATACCCACCTTTATGCCCTTTTTGCGGGCTTCGGTTATTGCATTTTTTGAAACGCGCGCCGCTATGCCGAACGCCGCTATTACAATTTCGGCGTCCCCGGTCATATATTCCTCATACATAGTCTCGTTTTCTTCTACGGTCTTATAACGCTCGTAACGCTCAAAATTAAGCCTTTCAAGCTCCTCGGGCACAAGCGACAGCGAGTTTACTATGTTATGCTTTCTTGCCATTTTGGTGCCTGTGGTGGTCCACGGCTTTTCAGGACTTGGCTTAATATCGTAATTAAGCGATACCGGTTCCATCATCTGCCCCATTGTGCCGTCCGCCAAAATCATAGAGGTCATACGGTATTTATCGGCAAGCTCGAAGCCCTTAACGGTCAAATCCGCCATTTCCTGAACGGAGGAGGGGGCTAAAACTATCATATGAAAATCGCCGTGCGCGCCGCCCTTTGTAGCCTGAAAATAATCCGACTGCGAGGGCTGTATGCCGCCGAGTCCCGGTCCGCCGCGCTGAACGTTTACAACAAGCGCGGGCAAATCCGCTCCCGCAAGGTAGGAAAGCCCCTCGCCCTTAAGCGATATACCGGGGCTTGAAGATGAGGTCATAACCCGGTGACCTGTGGAAGAAACGCCGTAAACCATATTTATTGCGGCAATTTCGCTTTCAGCCTGCAAGAACGTGCCGCCTATTTTCGGCATTCTTTTCGCCATATATGCGGCAATTTCGGTCTGCGGGGTTATGGGGTAGCCGAAATAATGGCGGCAGCCCGCTATTATTGCAGCCTCGGCAATAGCCTCGTTGCCTTTCATAAGAACCTTATCTGACATATTTTTCACTCACCTTTCTATTTTTATAATGCAATCAGGGCACATGGTGGCGCAGAATGCGCAGGCGATGCAATCCGCCTCGTTCGCCGCCTCTACGGGGTGGTGACCCTTTTTGTTAATCTTGTCGGTTGCAAGGCGCAGCACCTTTTTGGGACATACGTCCACGCAAAGTCCGCAGCCCTTGCAGTTGTCAGTTTTAAACGTCAGTTTTGCCATTGTATTACTTCCTTTCAGTTTATTTTCGGCTGTAAATTTATTGAATATAAACCGTTTATTTTGCCCTTTAAAGCGTCATAAACAGTGTTATGTACGGTGGTGCATACTATCGGCAGACCCGATAGTTTTGACACCTCGTCCGCATACGGCAGGGAGGACAGAACATCCTCGGGCGTTGTTTCTTCCCCTAAATTTGAGTTGTTCACAAGCCCCGTAAATTTAATGCCGCCCGCATACTCTATTTCCCGCATAACCTCTATTACCTCCGCCGCCCTGCGTGTTAAAGGGCGAAAGCAGTTTATAACCATAAGCATATCGTAGTCATTTTCTTTGATTATTGCGGGGGCTAACCGCCCGAGCGCCAGCGCGCCGCGGTCGTCGCCGCCTATATCAAGAATAAACCTTTTGTCCTTACAGTCGGTTATCATATACATTTGCTGCGGCATTGCGGGAATATCAATGTTCGTTCCCGCATATTCCGAGCAGATAAGCTCTATACCCGCCTTTTCAAGCTCCCTTGCGCTGTCCTTTGTTCTGAAATATGGGTTTACAATATCAAGGTCGGCTATTGCGGCGTTATTATACTGCTTTTTAAGGTCAAACGCAAAGTTTACAGCAACATTTGTTTTGCCGCTGCCGTAGTGCCCGCAAAGCAGGGTTAGTCTTTTAAAATTCATATAATCACCACCGTTTTTAATTGGGAATGCGGAATTACAGCTTATTTCGCTGAATTTTGCCGCTTGTGGTTTTCGGCAGGCTATCCTTAAATACTACAATCCGCGGGTATTTATAGGGCGCGGTGTGTGCCTTAACATAGGTTTGAATTTCCTTTTTAAGCTCCTCTGTGGCTTCAGTGCCCTTAACCAGTACTATGCTTGCCTTTACCACCTGCCCGCGAACGGGGTCGGGGGCGGCGGAAACGCCGCACTCAAGCACATAGGGCAGCTCCATTATTACGCTTTCAATCTCAAACGGCCCTATGCGGTAGCCCGAGGACTTAATAACGTCGTCAATTCTGCCCACATACCAGTAAAAGCCGTCCTCATCACGCCACGCGGTATCGCCCGTGTGGTAATATCCGTCGTGCCAGGTTTCGTCGGTTTTTTCCTTATCGCCATAGTAGCAGGTGGCAAGACCGCAGGGCAGACCGTTTTTAATATTTATCACTATTTCGCCCGTTTCGCCCGCGGGAACGGATTTACCGTCCGCGTCAATAATATCAACGTCGTATATCGGCGCGGGCTTGCCCATTGAGCCTATTTTGTGTGGCTCGCCTGTCATATTGCCTATTATCATTGTGCTTTCACTCTGCCCGAAGCCCTCTAATATTTGCAGCCCCGTAGCCTTTTCAAACTGTCGGTAAACTTCGGGGTTTAAAGCCTCGCCCGCCGTGGTCATATGCTTAACGGACGAAAAATCATACTGCGAAATATCCTGCTTTATCATCATTCTGAGCATTGTGGGCGGCGCGCAGAATGTTGTTATATGGTACTTTGCAAACATTGGCAGTATATCCGCCGCGTCAAAGCGGTCGAAATCGTATGTAAACACCGCGCCCTCGCACAGCCACTGCCCGTAAAGCTTGCCCCAGAGCGCCTTGCCCCAGCCGGTTTCCGAAATGGTGAAGTGCAGCCCGTTTTCATCTACGCCGTGCCAGTATTTCGCCGTGACATAGTGACCGAGCGCGTATTTATAGTTATGCGCCGCAATTTTCGGGTAGCCCGTTGTGCCGGATGTAAAGAACATAAGCATTAAGTCGTCGCCGCAGGCGGTATCCTCTGTGCGGTAGAAGTGCGCCGAGAAAAGCGGAAATTCCTCATCGAAATTATGCCAGCCCTCACGCTCGCCGCCCACCAGTATTTTGGTTTTAAGGGTGGGGCTTGCAGGCTCTGCCAAATCGACCTGGTGCGCCGCGTCGCCGTCGGCGGTACACACTATCGCGCTGACCTCTGCTGCGTTAAAGCGGTAATCAAAATCGTGCTCCTGCAACAGGTTGGTCGCGGGAATTGCAACCGCGCCCAATTTGTGCAGCGCCAGTATTGCGTACCAGAACTGGTAGTGCCGTTTGAGCACCAGCATTACGCGGTCGCCCTTTTTAATGCCGAGCGATTTAAAGTAGTTTGCGCACTGATTAGAGGCGCGTTTCATATCGTTAAAGGTAAAGCGGCGCTCAACCTTATTTTTATCAATATGCAGCATTGCGAGCTTTTCAGGGCTTTTCTTCGCTATTTCGTCCACAATATCAAAGGCGAAGTTGAATTTATCCTCGTTTTTGAACTCTATTTTTTGCAGCGCGCCGTTTTCGGCTTCTATACATTCCACAAATTTCGAGGAAACATATTCTTTATTGCCCGAATGTGCTGAAACTATGGTATCGCGTATAACGTTTTCCTTAACGTCCTCGCCCGGCAGCACCACCGCCACGAAAAGGCAGTCTCTGCCGTCTACCGCTATCATACCGTGGGGGGTTGAGGAATTATAGTAAATGCTGTCGCCCTCGCTTAAATATTCCACATTTTCGCCTATCTGCACCTTAAGCCTGCCGCTCATAACAAAGTCAAATTCCTGACCGGAGTGCTTGGTTAAATGTATCGGCTTGCTTTGCAGCTCTTCGCTGTATTCATAGCGCACCCAGTAAGGCTCGGCTATTTTTTTGCGGAAAAGCGGCGCTAAGTTCTGAATCTCAATTCCGTCCTCTTTAGCGGTTTCCTGCCCCTGACCCTTGCGGGTAACGGTGTAGGAGGAAAGGTGGGCACTCTGCCCTTCAAGCAAATCGGTTATTCCTATTCCGAAAGCCAAGGAACATTTATGAATAAAGGTGAACGGAAAATCAAGCTCGCCGTTTTCGTAAGCCATGTAATCTTCTAAGCTTACTTCGGTTTTTTTTGCCATATCCGTTTCGGTAATGTCGCATATCTCCCGCATTTCGCGAATTCGCTTTGCTACCTCTTTTAATTTATCGGTCGATACTGTTGCCATTTTTTACTTCCTCCTTGAAAAAATTAAAATAAAAAACACCCGTCTCAAATTTCTTTGAGACGGGTGTTGAATTAACACTCGCGGTACCACTCAAATTGCGGTTATAAAAACCGCCGCTCTTCGGAATCAAGCAATTCCTATGCCTTTACGCAGCAATCACGGGAAAACCTACTTATATTTCAGCCCTCCGGCTCGGAAGTGATGGGTCAAACGAAATTCACACTGCCGGTTCACACCAACCACCGGCTCTCTTAAAGCTTAAATTTCAGACCGTCTTCGTCACAGCTTTTCTTAAGTTTGAGGTCATTATAGCACCGCAATTTTAATTTGTCAAGACTTTTTTTAAACAAAAAGCGTGCAGCCCTGTTTTTTAAAGTACTCAATCTTTTTGTAAATACGTTTTTCGGGAACATTAAGCTCCGCCGCCAAACAGCTTATGCACATAAATTCACGGCTGCCGCGGTTTATAAATTTTTTATGCGCGCCTATGTCGTTAAACGAAAGCTCTTTACCGCAATGAATACAGTAAGTCATTACTTATTTACCACTTTGCAACGGTATACTAAGCTGTCATACGGCTTAATATTATGTATAAACGTGCCGTTTTTAACCGTAATGCTTTCGTCCTCCCATACGTTATGCATGCAAAGGGTTTTGCCTGTGCTTTCGGGCAGCCCCAACTCGTCAAGATTTACCCGTACCGCGCCCTCTTCACCGCTGAAATTAAAGAAACCCAGCGCTATATCGCCGTTTCCGAGGTTGCGCGCGTATGCTTTAACGTTATCGTTCCAAATGGGGGAGAGCTTGAATACCTGGCGGCAGTCTTCATCCTGATTTATTTTTATAAGCTCTTTATTTGTGAGTATTTTAAGGGTTTCTTCATTCATATTGCGTATATCGCAGCCTATCATAAGCGGCGAACCGAGTAATGCCCATATTGAAAAATGGGTCTTATACTGCGTGTCGTTAAGCCCCTCAAGACCTACGTTGCCCTTGCCGTACATGCCAACTACCAGCATATCCATATCGTTAAAGCAGCCCTTGCCGCCGTAGGCGAATATGCTCTCCTGCTCTTCGGTAAGCTTTTTTATTGACTCCCATGTATCGAATATATCGTATGTGGAGCGCCACATAGCGGCGCCGCTTTCGCGTATCCATTCGGCGGTATTATCAGCCCCCCAGGAGCATGCGCTGAAAAGTATATCCCTGCCGCAGTTTTTAAGCGCAGCGCCCATGCGGCGGTACAAATACTTGCCGTGAATTATGTTGCTGTGGTAGCAGTAGTCGTATTTAAGAAAATCCACGCCCCATGAAGCGAAAGTTTCAGCGTCGGTAAATTCATGCTCAAAGCTGCCGGGGTAGCCCGCGCAGGTAAGATTTCCCGCACAGGAATACATGCCGAATTTAAGCCCTTTTGAGTGCACATAATCGGCAACGGCTTTCATTCCGTTCGGAAACTTTTCGGGGTCGGCAACAAGCCTGCCGTTTTCGTCGCGCTCCTTTAACGACCAGCAGTCGTCTATAACAAGGTAAGTATAGCCCGCTGCCAAAAGCCCGCTTTTTACCATTTTGTCGGCAGTATCGCGTATTAACTGCTCGTTTATATCCGCGCCGAAAGTGTTCCATGAATTCCAGCCCATAGGGGGTGTGTTTTTAATCATTTTTCTTGACCTCCGTAAAAAAATACTGTAAACTAAGTATATGGTATAATGATATCATTTTCCATAATATTTTATTGCAAATATATGTATTTTTGTTTCACGGAGGGATTTTTTTATGTCTGCAACGGTCTACTACGGGCGGCAGGACTGCCATGATTTACATTCATGGGGACCCGGCATACGGACCTGCTATGTATTGCATTATATAATAAGGGGTAAGGGAACGTTTATAAACGGCGGCAAAAGCTATGCTTTAGCGGCAGGGGAGAGCTTTGTAATACGCCCGTTTGATAATATTGCGTATTACCCCGATGAAAAAGAGCCATGGGAATACACATGGATTGAGTTTAACGGTGAAAAATATGTTTCTTTGCTTAACCGTATAGACTTTGCAAGGGATAACTGCATAATCGGCGCGGTAGATAAAGAGAGTATCATGCCGCTTTTCGATATTATAAACGGAATAAGCCACGGAGCGCAAAAGAACACTGTGAGCGGAGTGACGGCGGCGATACTGGGAGTTTACGCGGATACGTTTGAGAACCATGCGAAATCGGGCGAAAACGATTGCTTTGACTCCGCGCGGTCTTTAATTGAAAATAATTTTTATAAGCCCGATTTTGACCTTTCCGCGGTGTGCGGCGCGCTCGGTATAAGCCGCGCCACTCTGCACAGGTGCTTTGTAAAGGTTTGCGGCGCGCCGCCGGGCGCGTACCTTACAAAATATAGGCTTGACCGCGCAAAGGAATTTTTGGAGCGCGGCTTTTCGGTTAAATCAACCGCGCTTTCCTGCGGATTTTCCGATTCGCTGTATTTTTCAAAGGTCTTCAAGATGTCGGTCGGTGTATCGCCCGGAAAATACAAAAAATCTTTTTAATTCTTTTCTGCCATCGGCATTTCGGTCATTCTCAGCTTTGCGCAGCCGTATGGGTAAAGCTCCGCCGTTTCCGTATCCGACAGCGGTTTTGCCGAATGCGGGATTTTACCGCATACGGTTTCATAACCGTCGGCAAAGCCCCAATCAATTTTGCAAACGCTTGCTTTAAGCACCGCGGGCGGTTCGCTTTCGGAAAACGGGGAATTGCCGACCGTGCGGCGCACCGCTTCAAGCCCGTCGCCGCAAAAGGCGTAATTCCAGTCGCTTTGCGGTATAAGCTCATAATCGCAGTAGGGGAATTTTCTTTCAACGCCGTCGTGAGTGTATTCATGCATACGCTTTTCGTATTTTATGGGCAATGAAAACACAAGCGAACCGCAGCGCGCGGTATTAAGCCCGTAAGGGCGGCTTATAAGCACCGGTCTTGTTTCATAGGAAATTTCAATAACCCGGTTTTTGCAGGGCGTTATTTTAAAGCTAAGCTCGCGTATATCGGCTTTTTCCCCGTTTACGGTAACGTTTTCCGCAAAGGACGGAATACGGATTTTAAATTCAAATTGGGTTTCGGAATTTACAGTGTATTTAAAGCTGTTTTTAAACGGGTATTCGGTTTCAAGATTTATATTGAAACTGTCTGTTTTAAGCCTTGACGGCACGGGCAATACGTTTATTACGGTGTTTTCGCCGTACATAAACGCCGAAAGCGCGAATTTCGGCCAGCCCTGATTGAAGTTTGCTGTGCAGCAGCCGAAATTAGGCTGTAAGCCGAATAAATGCGCGTCGCCGCTGTTGGTTCTGAAAATGGGTTTTCCGGGGAATTGTATGCAGGCAATCTGGTTGCTTTGCTGGTCGTACTGGTGCGTCCACATATCCTCGCTGATTGCGGCGGGCAGAGCGTTAAAGGCGGCAAGCTCCAGCCTTTCTGCCCACTTTTCATTACCCGTGTATGCGTAGAGCCATTCGTAAGAATACATAAGCTCCGTAACCGAGCAAAGCTCCGTGCCCTGTATCGGGCTTAAGCCCGAAAGCACCTCGTCGCCCGTAAAGGTTGCAACCGGGGTACCGTTATATTTCTCCAATATATCGCAAAGTCGTGAGGCGCTGTCGGTGTATGCCGAATTGAAAAGGTTTGACGTGAGAACCTCCGATTTCAGCATCATTGCCATATTTACAATGTGCGTTTCAAATCTTTGCTTATTAAGCGGGGTTTTCCAAAGCTCGGTAAATTCGTTGTAATCCGCACCCTGCTCTTTCAAAATTTCCGCCAATTTGAGCAGCCAGTCCTCTTTAAAGCGGTCATATGTAAATTTAATTGCTATAAAGGTTTCAAACCACCTGAATTTTCCCCAGTCAAACAGCTTTATTTCGCCGCGCCGCAATAATTCATAATAGTTTTTAAGTACTTTGTAAATTACGCCCGGGATGCGTTCATCCTTTTCGCACTCGTAATAAACCGCAAGCACCTTTGTAATAAGCTGTACCGCCCAGGTATCGTATTCGGCGCGTCGGTCGTCGGGGCAGGGGCATATCCAGCCGTCCGCCTTTTGCGCGGCAATGATTGCGTCTATATACCTTTTTGCGCGGCGCTTCATTTCCTCATTATCCAAAAGGTAAGCAAGCGGGATAAACCCGTCAAGCCAGTAGGGTACGCGCTCCCAACCCTCGCGCGTGCCGCCTATCCAGGCGCTGTTTGCAATGTCGGGCCATATTTTATCAAGATTTCCGCTGAGTCCCGCCGCCTGAATTTCAAGCTGGCGTTTGAGCCACCCCGAGGGCTTTATTTCATTTGTTGTATAAAAATTATATTTCAGCATATTTTTATCTCCTTTCCATATTTATTTTATCACACTGTTTTTTATTAAAACATAGTTTATTTCACACAATACATTGACAATATCACACTATGTATTATATAATAATTCCGGTGATGAAAATGCAGGGAGTGGATTTGAATAAGCCGATACGTTATATAAACGCGTCATTACGCTTTTTCAAGGAGGGCGAACACCACGTTGAGCGCTTTTGTGAGGATGACGTTTTACTGCTGGTTTACAGCGGCGTTCTGCGTTTTTCCGAAAACGGGGAGCAGAAGGAAATTTCGGCGGGAGAATATTACATTCAGCGGCACGGTATGCGCCAGGGCGGCGAAACGGCGAGTGAAAAGCCGAAATATCTTTACATACATTTTCGGGCTGAAAATTGGGCGGCGGAGGGCGATATTCTTCCGAAACGCGGTAAATTTGAATATTCCGCCCTTAAAGCGGATATGGAGGAAATGAATCGGCTCTCGCACGGCGGCGCGCCGTATATTGCAAAGGCGGGCATGCTTTACGGTATTTTAACCGCGCTCGGCGCGAAAAGGTCTGTTCCGTCGCCTGCAGATGATATTTCGGCATATATTGCGAAAAACTGCGGTGGAGAAATTACTCTGCCTGTGCTTTGCGGGGAATTTCATTTCAGTAAAAACCATATAATAAATATTTTCAAAAGGGCTTACGGTATGACCCCGATAGCGTATCTTCAAAACCAAAGACTGCGGCAATGCGAATATCTTATGGAAATGACCTCGGATTCGCTTGAAAGCATTGCCACGGCAAGCGGGTTTAATAATTACTCTTATTTTTATAAGTTGTTTGTGCGCAAAAACGGTATTTCGCCCGAAAAATGGCGCGAGAAAAGGCGGTTGGGGCAATAATACGCAAAATCGGACCCGACGGTTGCCGTTTAAACGTTGCCGTCGGGTCTGATCAGGGCTATAAACCGCGTATGCGTATAACGCTCCGCGATTTTTACAATCTTTCAAAAACCGTCTTGATAAACAAGGCGATAGGTAGTATAATCTTGATATGTTAAGGGGGATTTTTTATGAATTACAATGCGAAAAACAGTCTTTTACTCCAGCTGCTGAAGCTTTTCGGCGCGTATATAGTTTCGCAACTGCTTATAGTTTTTATATTCGCGGCTGCCGTATCGGGCGATGAAATACCCGAAAAATACGATTTGCCCATGGTTATTATTGCAATACTGCTGGCTTTTGCGGTTAATATGGTAATAGATTTCAACGCGATAGCAAGGCTTAAAAGCACCATTGCAAAATCAAAATCGGATATAGCGGCGGTAACCGAAACCGGCGCCGCCCTTATAGACAAGGCGGAGCGCGTTGCCGATAAATACAGAAAAGCCGAAACCGATGTGTATTCGGAATTTGCCGATGCCCGCCGCGGCAAGCGCATACGCAGCGGAAATGACTTCAAAGCGGTTATGGAGGCATACCCCGAGCTTAAATCAAACGAGCATACCCAAAAGCTTTTGAATCAAATTGAGCAGACGGAAAACGCAAAGCTCAAAGCCCGCTTGACTTACAGCGAGGCGGCGGCGAAATATAACGCAAAAATACATTCGTTCCCGATTGTTATGCTGCGCCGCGTAATGAAATGGGAGGATGAAGCAATTACCGCAGGTATTCCCAAAGAAGACATTGTTTCGGATGAAGAGCTGGGTATTTAATAGAATAGCTTATTTTATTATCTGCCACGCGTTTATCAGTCTTTCAAGCGACCAAGCCGCGTTTGCTGGGCTGGTTGAGGGCAGGCAAACAGCCTTTTGCCCCACCGTTTTTTCAATATAACGAATATAGTACTTTTCCGCTGTTTTGCCGTTTACGAATATACGGCTTACGGCGGTTTTTTCAATTATGCCCGCAATATCGTTCGGTTTTACGTTTTTAATACTTGTATCGGCAGAGCCCGTAATTTCGCACTCCGCAATAACATCCCACAGCGCAAGCCCGTTTTCGAGCACCAGTTTTTTCTTTTGCTCCACCGTTTGCGGAACTTCGCAGGAAAACACGCCCGCAAGCACGCGCCAAAAGCGGTTTTGCGGGTGCCCGTAGAAAAATTCCGCCTCGCGCGATTTAACCGACGGAAAGCTGCCTAAAATAAGCGTCTCGGATTTTTCACCGTAAAGTGGGGGAATATTGTGCAGCACCATATTTTCAACCCCTTTTAAGCGCTTTGCTAAGCGCTGAGGATAAAATAAAGCCTGCTATATCCACCGCCACAACCGTAGCCCCCACGGGCGTTCCCGCAAGCACGGAGATTATCATACCGAGGGCGGTGCACACCGCGGCGAAAACCGCCGAGAAAACCGAAACAGCGAAAAAGCTTTTGTAAAGCCGCATGGCGGAAAGTGCGGGGAAAACTATAAGCGCCGATATAAGCAGCGACCCCACAAGGTTCATGGCAATTACTATTACCACGGCAGTTATAACGGCTATGAGCATATTGTACGCCTCGGTATTTACCCCCGTGGCGCGGGAAAAATTCTCATCAAACGTCACGGCGAAAAGCTTGTTGTAAAGCAGTATAAACAGAGCTATTACAATAAGCGACAGCACCGCGCAGAGTATAACCTCGCCCTTTGACAGGGTGAGAATAGAGGTTGAGCCGAAAAGGGTGCTGCACACATCCCCCGAAACATTGGCGGAGGGCGAGAAAATATTCATAAGCAAATACCCGAGCGCCAGCGCCCCCACAGAAAGCATTGCTATTGCGGCGTCGCCGCGGATTTTTGAAGAATTGCCGCCCTTTAAAAGCAATATTGCGCAAATAACGGTTATAGGCAGTATTACGGCGGTTTGGTTTGTAAATTTGAGCACTGCCGCAATCGCCATTGCGCCGAATGCCACATGGGAAAGCCCGTCCCCTATAAACGAAAAGCGTTTAAGCACAAGAGTCACGCCGAGCAGTGACGCGCAAACGGCAATTAAAACACCCACAATAAGCGCGTACCGCACAAACGGATAGCTGAAATAAAGCTGTAAATTTTCAAATGCTTCCGCCATTTTTCCTCGCCTCCGTGTATTCGTCTGCCGTGCCGAAAAAGCTGTGTTTGCCTATTTCCAGAATGTGCGTTCCGAGCATGGCGGCGGGTATATCGTGGGTAATCATTATAACCGTCATACCGTCTCTGTTAAGTCTTGATATAAGTCTATACATATCCTCCGCCGCCTCGGGGTCAAGCCCCGCCGTGGGTTCGTCAAGCAATAAAAGGCTTTCGGCGGCGCAAAGCGCGCGGCAAAGCAGCGCCCGCTGCTGTTGCCCGCCCGAAAGGGCGGCATAGCCGCGCTTTACAAGGCTTTCTATTCCCATTTTGCGCATATTAAGTAGCGCCTCTGCCCTTTGCGCCGCGTTGTAAAACGGGCGGCAGCCGCATTTACCCGCAAAGCCCGACATAACAATTTCGCCGACTGTTGCGGGAAAATCGCGCTGAACCTCGGTTTGCTGCGGCAGATAACCGATTTTTTTCAGGTCGAGCGCTGTTTCAAGACTGCCCGATACCGGCTTGTTAAGTCCCAAAAGAGTTTTTATAAGCGTGCTTTTACCCGAGCCGTTTTCACCTATAACGCAAAGGTAATCGCCCCCGTTTACCGTAAAGCTTATATTTTCCGCAACGGTTTTTCCGTCATACCCGAGCGCTAAATTGCAGGCCTTTATAAGTGACATTTCAGTTCACCCCGATTTTCAGTGTTTCAAGATTTTTCTGCATGACCGAAATATAGGTCAAGCCATTTTTTATATCTTTTTTCTTAACCGATTGCATACTGTCAAGCGTTAAAATTTTCTTATTCTTTTTCGCCGTGTTTCGATTTACCGCCTTTGCAATATCGCCGTTTGAAGTCTCGGTTATAAAAATACAGCCGCCGTTTTCATCGGCTTTTTTTGCGAGAAATATCACCGTTTCAAAGCTCGCCTCGGTTTCCGCCGAGCAGCCCGGAAAAGCGGCGTAGTAATCAAGCCCGTAATCTTCGGTAAAATACCTGAACGGAAAACGGTCGGCGAAAATAAGCGTTTTGTGCTTTGCGTTTTTTAAAACTTCGGTGTATTCATTATCCAAAGCGGTGAGCCGTTCCGAGTACTTCGCCGCGTTGGTTTTATAAATATCCGCATTCTTATTATCAGCGTCGCTCAGTGCCGCGGCTATCTTATCGGTCAGTATTTCGGCGTTTTTAAGGGAGAGCCATATATGTTCGTCGGTTTCATCGCCGTTTTCGCGGTGCTCTGCCCCCTCTTCGCGCTCGGTTACCGCCCTGTCGCCCAAAAGCTCAATAAGGTTCAGCGCCTTTAAATTTTCATTGTAGGATTGCTTTATTACTTCCGTCACCCATTTTTCCGATTCGCCGCCCGTGTATATAAGTATATCGCAGCTGTGAAGTCTCACAATATCCGCCGCGGTGGGCTGGTAGCTGTGCATATCCGTGCCGTTTTCATTAAGCAGCGATACCTCGGCGGTATTTCCCGCAATATTCCGCGCCCAGTCATAAAGCGGGAAAACGGTGCAAAGTACGTTTATTTTACCGCTCCTTTTTACATTCGGAGCGCCGCAGCCGACGGATAAAAGCATAAAAGCGGCAAGCATTGCCGCCGCGGCGCATTTTATACGGCGTTTCATTCCGATTTCATCTCCAATTTGCAACTCACTTGCAAATTAGTATACCCCTTTTTCGGCAATTTGTCAAGAATATGAAAAAAATACCGCTTTATAAAAAACTTGTAACTTTGCTTGAAATGTGTTAAAATAGAAATTACGAATAATCTAATGCTTAAAGGCGGAATGAATATGTGCGAAAATAATCAGGCTGACGCTAAAAAACGCGTTCTCAGCTGTATACAGCCGAGCGGACTTTTAACCCTCGGTAATTACCTCGGCGCGCTTAAAAACTGGGCGGCAATGCAATCGGAATTTGATTGCTTTTTTGCCGTTGCGGATCTGCACGCAATAACCGTGCGGCAGGAGCCCGCAAAGCTGCGCAGTCAGATATACTCCACATACGCAATGCTGTTAGCTCTGGGAATAGACCCCGAGAAAAACACCGTCTTTATTCAGTCGCAGGTGCCCGAGCACGCCGCTCTTTCGTGGCTGCTTTCCTGCTATACCCAGTTCGGCGAAATGTCAAGAATGACCCAGTTTAAGGATAAGAGTAAAAAGCACCCCGATAATATAAATGTAGGCCTTTTCTCATACCCCGTGCTTATGGCGGCGGATATTCTGCTGTATCAGCCCGATTTGGTGCCGGTAGGCGCGGACCAGAAGCAGCACCTTGAAATTGCACGCGATATTGCTATTCGTTTCAACAATATTTACGGCAATGTTTTCACTATACCGGACGGATATATACCCAAGGCGGGTGCAAGGATAAAGTCGCTGCAGGACCCGGAGAAAAAGATGTCGAAATCGGACGACAATGTAAACGCATGGGTCGCTCTGCTTGACGACCGCGACGCGATTATTCGCAAATTCAAACGCGCCGTTACCGATTCCGGCTCGGAAATTAAAATGTCGGACGATAAGCCCGGCGTTTCCAACCTTATAACCATTTATTCGGCGGTTACGGGTAAAACAACCACAGAGGTTGAGCGCGAATTTGAGGGCAAGGGCTACGGCGATTTCAAGCTTGCCGTGGGCGAGGCGGTAGCCGATACCTTAGCGCCAATAAAGCAGCGCCACGATGAAATAATCGCCGATAAAAAGGAGCTTGAGCGCCTTTATAAGGAGGGCGCCGAAAAAGCCGAGCACATTGCCCGCAAGACCTATTTCAAGGCAATGAAAAAGGTCGGTTTTGTGCTATGAGCTTTCCGCTTGCAGGAAACGCGAGAATACGCGGCGCACTCACAGCCGCTGTTGAAAGCGGGCGGCTGCCCCACGCCATACTTATAGAGGGTGATAAGGGCACAGGCAGGCATACGCTTGCCGCATTTACAGCCCGCGCCGCCGTTTGCGAGGGTGAAAACAAGCCCTGCGGCGAGTGCCGCGGCTGTCGGCTGGAGCATGCGGGCACACACCCCGATATTTGGACGGTAGCCCCCGAGGACGGCAAAAAGAATATAACCGTAGCGCAAATAAGGTCGCTGCGAAGTGAGGCGTATGTAAAGCCGCATATGTCAGCCCGCCGCGTTTTTATAATAGATATGGCGGACACTATGAACGAGCAGGCGCAAAACGCACTTTTAAAGGTGCTTGAGGAGCCGCCCGGCTCTGTGCTTTTTATTCTTATTGCCGAAAACAAGGCGGCGCTGCTTGATACGGTAATATCCCGCTGCACCGTGTTATCGCTTTCCCCACCCGAAATTTCCGAGGCGGAGAAGTATATAGCGGCAAATACAAATTACACCGCCGAGCAAATAAGCCCCGCGCTTAAAGAAACGGGCGGAAATATAGGCGCGGCGCTGAACCTGCTTTCGGGCAGCTCGTCGGACGCTGTAAAGGCGGCGGAGGAATTTATAAGGCTTATGCTTTCCTCAAATGAGCTGGGAATGTTAAAAACGGCTGCAAAATTTGAAAAAAACCGCACCGAGGCTGACGCTTTTTTAAAAGAATTAAAGCTTTGCACTGCGGCGGCGCTTAAAAAAAATCTTACAAATTCGCTTACCGCGCGTACCTTGTCGGATTTTTATGCCGCGCTCGGCGGTTTTGAGCAAAGCCTTTCAACAAATGTTAATTTAAGTCTGCTTTTCAGCGCGCTTGTCTGCAAAGCAACCGAAATAAGCTGACGGAGGAGTATATGACAGAAATAATATCCGTAAAATTTAAAGAGAACGGCAGGGCATATTCATTTGACCCCGCCGGAATTAAAGCCGAACAGGGTGAATATGTTATTGTAGAGACCCAAAACGGCATAGAAATAGGAACAGTGAGCGCCGCTAACCACGAGGTAGCAAAGGACGCGATTGTAAAGCCGCTTAAAAAGGTTATTCGCAAGGCAACCGAAAAGGATATGGCGCGCAGGGAAGATAACAAAAGAAAAGAAAAAGAGGCTTTCGGAATTTGCGAGGAGCTTATTCTCGCCCACAAGCTCGATATGAAATTGGTTGAGGTGGAGTATTCATTTGACGCGAATAAGATAGTATTTTTCTTCACATCAGACGGCAGGGTGGATTTCCGCGAGCTCGTAAAGGATTTGGCTTCACGTTTTCATACCCGAATTGAACTGCGCCAGATAGGTGTGCGCGACGAGGCGAAAATGCTCGGCGGGCTGGGCATTTGCGGCAGACCATACTGCTGCAAGCAGTTTTTAAGCGATTTTCAGCCCGTTTCCATTAAAATGGCAAAGGAGCAGGGGTTATCGCTCAACCCAACCAAAATTTCCGGCAGCTGCGGCAGGCTTATGTGCTGCCTTAAATACGAGCAGGACGCTTATGAATACCTTAATTCACTGACCCCGAGCGTTGGCTCAACGGTTAAAACGCCCGAGGGCAACGCCACGGTGGTGGACGTAAACCTTATAACCGGCTATCTCACGGTACGGCTTACCGACAGCGATTCACTGCCGTTTAAGATACACCGCGACGAGGTAAAGCAGCTTTCACGCTTTAAAAGACGCCCCAAAAGGGAGGAAGAATAGATAATTATACAAATTGGAATAATATTTTACTTGCATTTTGAGTCGAATATTGTTACAATAAGTAAAAACAGGCTATGGAGGTGTTTTTGATGGCTTATGTTATTTCCGATTCTTGCATCAGCTGCGGAGCTTGCGCTGCCGGATGTCCCTGCGACGCTATATCCGAGGGTGCCGAGCATTACGAGATAGACGCTGACAAGTGCTGCAGCTGCGGAGCTTGTGCTGCCGGATGTCCCGTAGAGGCAATTGCCGAGGACTGATAAATATCAGAACATAGCGAACGCCTGCAGAGCTATTCCGCAGACGTTCGTTTTTTTCGACAATATTCACTTGAAACATGCTGTAGGCTGTGTTATACTGAAGTCAGGCTGACGGGAGGTGCGCAAATGGAAAACACAAAAACAATAACGACCAACAAAAAGGCTTTTCACGAGTATTTCGTGCTTGAAAGCTTTGAATGCGGTATTGAGCTTTCCGGCACGGAGATTAAGTCTATCCGTCAGGGCGGCGCTAACCTGAAAGATGCGTGGTGCAGCGTGGACGGCGGCGAAATGATAATAAAGCAGTTGCATATAAGCCCTTATGAGCATGGGAATATTTTTAACAAGGACCCCTCAAGAAACAGGCGGCTGCTGCTCCATAAGCGCGAAATAATGCGGCTTTTAGGCGCGGTAAAGCAGGAGGGGCTGGCGCTTGTTCCGCTGTCGCTCTATTTCAAGGGTTCGCTTGTCAAGGTGCAGCTGGGGCTTTGCAAGGGCAAAAAGCTGCACGATAAACGCGAAACGGCGGCAAAGCGCGACGCCGCAAGGGCAATTGACAGAGCGCTGAAAGAACAAAACAGGTAATACCGCCGTTTCGGCGTATTATATATACGGGGGCGTAAAGGTTTCGACAGGGATTTTGAAGTATCGGAAGCGAGCAGCGGTGCGGAACCGCTATAAAATCCGCAAACAAAATTAACTGACAACAATAAAGTTGCTTTAGCAGCCTAATTTAGGCTGCTCATCCGACCCGGGAGCACCGCGACCCGGTTAGGGTGTCATTTTAGCGGTGAACGTGAACATGGGCGCGCTCCTACCCCTGTCACGGCTTGGGAGCTACCAAGCGCGGAAGTCTGACGTCTGACGTCCGCGTAAGGGAATGTAAATAAACGTCTGCGCTCGGAGACGCCGATACGGATTGATTTTTGGACATGGGTTCGACTCCCATCGCCTCCACCACTCAAGATGTTCTTATGGGATTTCATTTTCTATAAGAACATCTTTTTTGACCGATTTACACAACATTCAATTTTTATGCGGAAATGTATGTTAGTTCAACACCCTGCCTGGTTCCCAATGTCACTTCAACATTCGGAACCGGAACATCCTTCGGAATACTTACCGCGCCTATGCAATTATAATAAATAACTATTTTTTGAGTTCTCTTACCGTCAACGATTTCGGTTTGGAAAACCTCGATTTTTTCAATAAGCTCGTTCAGCATTAAGGGGGTTAGCTTTTTCACCCGTGTATACTTTTTTACCGCCCTTATAAAGCTCTCGGTCTTACTTGATTCGTTAGCCATTTCATCATAGGCTTTTTTAAGCTCTTCCACTCTTTCGGAAATAGATTTTTGTTCGGATTCGTACTTTGACGAAAGCTTCGCAAAGCGCTCATCAGATATTTTTCCCGATGCATTGTCTTCGTAAAGGTGTTCAAACAATCTGTCTATTTCACTGTTACGGGAAATAAGAGAGTTTAACTCTCCGCTGCATATTCGCTTATTGCTTTCCAAAACAGTCTTGGAATATGCCGTAACCGCACTTGTGAATTCTTCCTCGTACTTTCCGGCAAAGCGTGTCAGACGCCGTATTTCACTCAAGACGATTTGTTCCAAAAAATCCACGCGCACATAATGTGTTGACATACATTTTTTCAGTTTGCCTTTATTGTTGTTCGGACAGTTAAAATACTTGATACTCGGATTTTTTTGATTAAAATGATAGCCCAATTTGCAACCGCAATCGGAACATACAAGCAATCCGGAAAACATATTGTGCTCACCGTTGCTCAAGTTCCGCCTGCGCAGATTCCCGCGCATTTCCTGTATTCTTTCAAATGTTGCCCTGTCTCGTATAGGCTCGTGAACATTTTCGAATATCATCATATCTTCCGGATCATTTTTGAATCTCTTTTTGCTTTTATACGATATGGAATAAGTTTTGAAGTTAATGACATCACCGCAATATTCCCGTAAATTGAGAATTTTTATGACAGTTGTGGAGTTCCAACTGTACGGACCTGCAGTATGCTGTTTCAGGGGCTTTTTATACCCTTTGGATACCGCATATGCCGTCGGAGTAAGAATCATCTTTTCGGAAAGCATTGTCGCTATCTGATTTGTACCGTAACCGGAAAGAGTTAAGGTGTCAATCATTTTAACAACGTTCGCCGCTTCTTCGTCGATAACCCAATAATTCGAATCCTTTTCATCCCGCTTATAGCCGTATGGCGGAGCGCCTAACGGTACGCCGGAAGAACCCTTTACTTTATTACTGATTCTTCTTTTCTTGCTTATATCGCGTGAATACCATTCGTTAAATAAATTCTTTATCGGTGCAAATTCGCTTTCTCCCTCAAATGAATCGATTCCGTCCGATACTGCTACAAGTCTGATTCCGTTTTCGGGAAAGAATTCTTCAATCAAACGGCCGACCTCGATATAATTCCTGCCGAGTCGTGACAAGTCCTTAACAAAGACAGCTCCACCCTTACCGAGCTTCAGTTGCTCAATCATTTCGTTGAATTTCGGGCGATTCATTGTAACTCCCGAAATACCGTCGTCAAAGAAATGTACTATATGTGTATATCCTTTTTCCTTTGCAACCTTCGTCAGCAGCTTTTTTTGAGTTGCGATGCTGTAGCTTTCACCTTCTAAATCATCATCGCGTGACAAGCGCTCGTAAAGAAATGCTACGTCCGAGCAAATTTTTCTCTTTTTTGTCCAATTCATAATTCCTCCTGTTCCGCAGTCAAATAAGCAGTACGCTTTGCGTCAACTGCATACGAATCAATTATGTTCAACATCTCTCTTTATAAGATGCAGCAGAAGTTCGCATAGGCTTTTGCCTTTTTCGCGAAAAACAGGCTTTACAATAAAGGACATGTTTTTATATGCATAATACTGTTCCGCATTAAGCTCCGTTTTTTGTTTTTCAGACATTTTTACACATCACCTTTCAATATTTCGGTTTTGTGTAAATGTCCCGGAGCAGCAGTCAACATAGCTCTTTGCAGAGCTTGCATTCAGTATATACACAAAATCCGAAATTTGTCAAATTTGACTTTTCCAATTATAAGTGCAATAGGGAATTACCTGTGGATTTATAATAATTGATACGGAGTATTTAAGCCCCTCCGCAGGGACATACCGCACCGAGCCGACTGCGCCCGCTTGCCGTCCAAGCCCACGGCAAGTGCCTTTTTCGGGATCTTCGCGAACAGAAGTTGTCACATCTCTGCCTTTTACGTTTTTTGACGTCGCTCTCCCGCCGTTTTACGGTATGCTTTCTATAATGCCTCTCGGCATATTTTTCAAGGTTCGTAAAGCGCTTTTATTGCGCTATCTATATTCATAGTCTGAAATGGGCCGAGAAAACCTCCCCCATTATTAAAAAAATCTCATTAAATTTTACAGTGCTTATTATGCTTGCAAATATATGAATATAATGGTATAATATTGTCGGAATAAGGTGAACCTTAAACGGTGGACGGTTAGCTCTCTTTTTCAGAGGGTATCTTTTCACCCTCTGTATAAGGGGGTGGTGCTGATGGTTACATATAGTGATTTATTCCTTTTCGGAACACTCATTATAGGTGTCATAACACTTGTTTATAACATAACAAAAAAGAAATAAACCGCCCGAGCGTTCCAAACTTGGCGATTTATTTCTAATCACAAGAATGGGCTAACCGTCTATCGGTTTGCCTTATTTCACTTATATTATACCACAATGCACAGAAAAGTCAAGTTTTTAAAGCGTAAAAATAAATTTTCGTTGACAACTCACCTTATACCATATATAATATGAATGTAACAAGGTTTGAGTGTGATGTCTCTTTGAAGACATTGGTTTGAGGAAACAGGTCGGATTTTTCCCTTAAAGGGAGAAGTCCGGCTTTTTTGCGTTTTGGGGTAACCTAAAGCGCCCGACAATTAAATTCGGTAATTGCAAAATTGACCGACCTTAACTCTGTATTTAAAGCAGAGAGGGTCGGTCTTTTTGTTTTTACATAGAGAAAACGCGTCAAAAAGGCTTAAAAATATCTTTAAAAGAATTCACAGTGTAAATTTAATTCTTTGAGATATTTTTATTCCCGGACGGCGCAAAAGGAGACAGAAGGATGAACAATCAAGACAACATCAACGGCTTTCTCGACAGTATGGACGATTTTGAAAACGTGCCTGCCGAGCAAGCACCAAGCGCAAAGAGCGTGCCGTTTACTCCCGCCGCCGTATGGCCGGGCGAGGAACAGACGGCACCGCAACAGGTAGCGGCGCCGTCTGTTCAGGCGGAAACGGCACAGCCGGAAGTCCCGACACAGCCTGTAATTCAGCAGGCAGTCGGCACACCCGTACCGCAGGTACAACCTACGGTTACCGCGGCTCCGGCTGTTCAACCCGAGCCGGTAATTCAACAACCGCCGGTACAGCCTGTCGCCGAACAGCAGCCGATGCTTGACCCGTTTGAGGCGGCACTTAAAAATGCCGAGCAACAGAGCGAAAAGCGTATGCTTGAAGCGTTGGCGGCAAAGCCCGCAATATTCTCCTACGCAAAGGTAAAGGAGGAAATCGAGGACAGGGACGCAACCTTTGAGGATCTGCGTCAAAAGTATGAGGCGGACTTTCCCGAGCTTTCGGATTCGAAAACCGTATCATGGTCGGTGAACTACGGCAAAACAACAAAAACCGTAAGCAATCCCGGCTCGGATAAGGTTTACGGAATCAAAGCCGAAATCGAGAACTCCAAGGCATTTAAAGACGCACTTAAAAAGGCTAAGACGGACGCGGATAAAAACCCCGAATGTACCGTTAAGGCATTTAAAAAAGCGCAAAGCAAGGGCGAGGCGCTGTCCGGCTTTAAGGAATTTTGCCTGACAAAAGCCGACGCCCTTAAAACAGAGAAACCGATTGTACTTCTGCCGTCGAAAGACGGCAGAGTGTACGAGCAAAGAACAAACGAAATAGGACGCTTTACCGCGCCGACGGAAAACATCAGGGAGCTTGAAAGTATAACGCCCGGCTTTGAATCGGCTCTGCCTAAAATACCCGCTCATATCTTTTCAAAGATTATGGGCTTTTTTAAGAGCATTTCGGATGAACTGCATTATGAGGTGTTGGTGCATATTCTCTATGACACGCAAGAAAAGGAATATATCATAAAGGTTCCGAAACAGAGAATATCCCACGTAGCGGTAAACAGCGAAGCGGACGAGCCGTACCCCGAAAGATATATCCACGTTATGGACTTTCATTCACATAATACCATGCCCGCCGTTTTTTCGGAAACGGATAACGGCGACGAAAAGGAAACAAGGCTTTATGCCGTTGCGGGCAGATTTGACAGAACCTTTCCCGAAATAACGGTCAGAGCGGGATGCGCCGGTAAGTTTATATACCTGCCGCCCGAAGAGGTTTTTGAAGGCAATTTTTTCGGTGATTTTCCTAAAGAATGGAAGGAAAACATACGGATTGCCGAGGAAACGCCCCGCCGTATAATACCGCATATAAGACGCTTTTTCGGGGAGGAGAGGATATGAAGTATTCTGCAGCCGCACCGGTAAAAATAATAGTTTTGGGTGCAGGCGGTACCGGCGGATATTTAATACCCCACCTCTACCGAATAGCCTTTGCGGACGACAAAAGAAATTACCGTATCATTATCTGCGACGGGGATATTGTCGAGCCTAAAAACCTTATCCGACAGAATTTTGTTAAGCAGGATATAGGCAGAAATAAGGCGGCGGTATTAGCGGAAAGATATTCCGGAGCTTTCGGTACAGAGTGCGAATATATACCCGAATATATAGAAAGCGAGGAACGCCTCAAAGGGCTTGTAAGGCCGGATTTTATTAAACAGCCGTATAACAGTATTCCCGAAACCCAGCGTGTTATTTTAATCGGCTGCGTGGATAATAACAAATCCCGCGCCATATGCCATAATGTATTTTACAATACGGATAATTTGGTGTATATAGACTCGGGCAACGGAGAATATACCGGTCAGGTGGTTTGCGGAGTAAGGCAAAACGGACGAACAACCTTTAAGCCCGTAGGCACGCTTTACCCGGATATTTTAAAGGCTGAGGATAAGCTGCCGACCGAGCTTTCCTGTGCAGAACGCGCGGTATCCGCCCCGCAGTCGGTAACCGCAAACCTTACATCAGCTACCGCCGTAACCTCTTTTCTTTACGATTTGCTTGTAACGGGCGACCTTACCACAAGGTATGTAACCTTTTCCTCTAAAATCATTTCCACAAGAGCGGAAACGGTAAAAAAGCGTAAGAGGAGGACGGAAAAATGCGCGGCATAGAATTACCTGCGGGTACAGAGGACAAAAAGGACAGCGGCGGCTTTTATGTTGCAAACGGCGCTGTCTTTACAACAGATAACCCGACAAGGGACTGGGATATGTTTACGGCATTTTTGGGAACGCAGATAAAAGCCGCTATCCCCGAATTGAGGGTAGCCCCGCATTTTGAAGAAACCGAGGATAAGCGACGGGTTTATGTATTTGCCCAAAGCGACCGTATGAAGGTTATATTGGACGGTCAGGACGAATATATAGCAGTTTTCCTTACGGCTGAGGATAATGTGCAGGAGCTTGTTTTTAACACCTGCCTTGAAGCGCTTAAAAACATTCTCGTTTTCGGTTACACGGGTTCGGTATTTAAAAGAATAAATTACCGAACGGCGAAAGAGGTAAAGGATGAGCGATTATGAAAATAACGGTTGCTTTTGCCTTGACGAGCTGACCGACGGCAAGGCAAGCCTTAAACGGCTGACAGATGACTTGAAGACCGAATATCCCGTATTTCTTGAAAAGCGGGACAGCGATTCAATATCCGAGCTGCATATTACGGTAAAGGCGTTACAGAACGAATTTTCAAGCCTGCTGCATTCCCTTGCGGAATACGACAGCGGCGAGCTGTACCGAACCGCACTAAAGCTGTTTGACGGCTTAAAGCGCTTTGATTATTTAGGCGGCGGCAATTACCCCGCCTTAATATCCGCGCTTTATTCCTTTTCGGATATGCTGCCGGATAAGGCGGGCATTGACGCAAAAGCGGCGGCGCACCTTATGAACCGCATTAAAATGGGATACTTTCCTACCGATGAAGAGCACGTAAGGTTTATTAAGCAAGCTATCAATTTTCCTAAAACGCAGGTGAATATTTTAGACCCCTGCTGCGGAGAGGGCTTGGCGCTTAAAGTCTTTGCCGAAAACGAAAATGCGGAAACCTACGGCATAGAGCTTGACGAAAGCAGAGGGCATACGGCACAGAAGAATCTGAACAACGCAAGACTCGGCAGCTTTTTTCACTCGTCCGTACCGTTCGGCAGATTTCATGCGCTGTTTTTAAATCCGCCCTACCTTTCCTGCCCCGGCGAGAACGGCGGCAGACGTATGGAGCGCGCGTTTCTTTCGGATACTCTGCCTTTGCTGATGCGGGGCGGACTGCTTGTATATATTATTCCGTATCACAGAGCCGACAGCTCCGTATGCCGAACGCTGGCGACCTATTACAAAAATCTTTCGGTATTCAGATTCCGTGCCGGTGAGTTTAAGAAGTACAAGCAAATTGTATTTTTCGGAATACGCACCGAAAAGCACGCGGCGGAAAGGACGGCGGAGAAAATAGAGAGGCTTTGCCTTACTCCCGAAAATATTCCGCTTATAGATACCGTACCAAAAGGACTGTATTCGCTGCCTGTTAAGGAAACGGCCGTACCGTATTTTAAAGGCTCGGTTTTTGACGTTGAAGCCTTAGCCGAGCAGCTTAAAAGCTCGGACAGCTTAGATATTCTTTTTGAAAGCTCACAGCTTGAAAACAGAACGCGAAATCCGCTTTTACCCCTTAATCTTTCGCAAATAGGTTTAGTGGGAGCGAGCGGACTTATGAACGGGCTTGTGGACTGCGAGCACCCGCACGTTATAAAGGGCAGAATCGTAAGGGAGAAAAAGCAGAAGAACATACCGACCGACAGAGAGGGCGTAACCCAAATAAGCGAGGTTGAAAGCAACAAAATTATCTTTAATATCTTAACTCAGGATAAATACATCACCATAGGTTAAAGGAGACAGAAGGAAATGGAAGATAAAAGCATATTGGAGGAGCTGTGCGATATGGTTTTTGAAAACGCCCAGCCTCAAACGGAAAGCTACAAACAAAAGCGTTCAAATGCGGCTGAAGCGGGGGAAAGACTTCATAAAACCCTTACGGACGAACAAAAGCAGCTGCTTGAAGAACGCGACGACGCATTAGGCAGGTGCGCTTCGGAAGAACGACTTTTAATGTTTAAGCTGACCCTCAGACTGGCATTCGCATTATTAAAAGAGATGGGAGAAACAAAATGATTATAACTAAACCGGGTGCAGAATTTTTATACGATGGCAAAACCTACCGTATAGGAGATACCGTTGTTGCGTGCTGGGAAATCGAATATGCCGGACTTATAGGCAGAATAGACGAAATACGCACCGGTAAAGATAAGAAAACCGAAACCGAAACACCGGAGATAGTCTGTTGTTTTAATATTCCTAAACTTCCCTCGGATGTAGATAATCTTATGGAAATATTTATGTGTGATTTTACGGAGGAAAAGAAAGAGGATTCGCCGCTCGATTCCGTAATTATGTCGCCGGAAATGCTTATCTGCCCGGACAATGACAAGAACAAAGAAAAAATATATGTTCTGACAGAGGAATGGGCAAATGACGGCAACGGCGGGTTTAATACCGAGGTGTTTTCGGATTATGATGCGGCAAAGGCAGCTTTAAATGTCGCTTTAGACCGGGAAATGTCCTATGGCTTAATAAAAAAATGGAAGGACAAGGATAGCTTTAAGTTTGAGGAGGACGGAGATTCATATACGGCTTGGGTTGACGGATATTATACCGAGCTTCATTATACCTTGAAGATAGAAGTAAAGGAAATGACCGTATCGCCGGGTTTTGTAAGCGGAATCGGCAAGCGTTATTTGGAAAAATGCCGCTATGAGGATTTTTATTCTCGGGTAAGCGAATGGGAAGACGCAGAAAAGCTTAATGAGGAGGAATGGCAGCGCTTTATTTCAGACGCGAGAATACCGGAAGAAATAAATGCGGGTCTGAGCGATACATACCGATCGGAATATTGGAAGGCTGTTTCCGAGGCCGCGCATAAGCTGTTAAATGAATATCTTGAAAAGCATTCGGAGGAAACAAAATGAAGTTCACAGTAAACCGTTCTGCATTTTGCGAGGCGTTAAAAACCGTAACAAATGTCGGAAAAAGCAGCCTGCTCACAAGAATTTCGGGCATATATCTTTACGCCGACGCTTCAAAGAGATTATTGGAGCTTATAGGCACCGACGTTATAACCTCGGTTGTAAAGCGCATAAGGGATGCGGATATATCCGCCGGCGGCGAGATCATACTGCCGCCCGTAGTGCTTGAAATTCTTAGAAAAACAAAGGAAGAAAGCGTAACAATTGAAACGGATGAAAACGGCGCTTTAGGTCTTAGCTTCGGCTCTGCCCGGTATTTACTTGTAACAAAACCGGCAAATGAATTCCCGAAATCGGAGCTTGTTTTTCCGACTGCGTATGTTTCCGTATCCGGGCTTTTGCCCCTTTTAAAGCACGCGGCGTTTGCCGCTGAGACAAAGGGAGATAAAAGAGAACTGCAAGGCGTAACGCTACGGCTTACTCCGGGGATCAGCACGGCGGAGGCGATGAACCAAAAGCGAATGGCGTCGGCTGTAAACCGAAACGCGGCGGACGGGGAAACAGAGATGAAGCTGCATATAAGCGCGGTAAATATTCTGTTTTCCCTGCTTTCGGCAGATAAAACGGTATACGCCGGGACTGCCGACCAAAGAGCGGTGTTTGTCTGCGGAGATACGGTATTTTCCACCGTTATGATGAACAGGACAGGACCGGATATGAGCAGCTTTGTAAAAAGACTTGTACCCGAATACTGTGCCGTAGCAGGCGCAAAGGAGCTTTTGAACGCTATACAGACCGCGGCGGTGTGTCAGCTGCCCGGTGATGATAGGTGCGTGAATATCTGCTTTACGCCTATGGGAATAAGGCTTTCATGTGCTGCATATAAGCGGGCAAGCTCCGCGTTTGTAGCTACCCTCTGCGATAACCCCACGCCGGACGCAGGCTTTAACTATGACCCGCGGATAATAGAGGACTTTTTATCCCTTACAACTGGTAATGTTTCGGTAAAGCTGGATAAAAAGGGCTTTATGCTGCTTGAAAGCGCCGACGGGGTATATCTTGTAACGCCGAGAAATGCCGTCAGCATAGTAAAGCCGAAAGCAAAGCCCGAAAAGACAGAAAAAGCCGAAAAGAAGACCGCAAAGAAAACCAAAAAAGCCGCGTAAAGGAGATTTTTTATGAGCAACGAAAAGATTTTAAAAGTTATGGCAGAGGTAAACGGCGAGGTCTGCGAGCGCGGGGAGCTTATACACGGTATAGCACTGGCGTTATTAACGCGTAAAAATCTGTTTGTCCTCGGTGATGTGGGGCAGGCAAAGTCCTACGCCATAGACCGCTTTTGCAAAAGGATAACAGGTGCAAAGCAGTTTTCAACCCTTATGAACAAGCAGACAGATACCGAGCAATTATTCGGTCGTTTAGATCTTGCAAGCCTTATACCCGGTCATTTGCCGTCAAGCGTCATTGACAGCGACCCGACATATTCGGATATGCGAAACGAGCTTGAGGCGGCGCTTGAAAAATTCCGCAACGACCCCGGAAACACGACATATTCGGAAGAAGTAAAAAAGGCGCAATCCGCACTTGAAACCTACGAAAAGGGCTTGGCTTTAAGCCGAACTTCGCGACCGGAATACATAACCGCGGGCAAGATACCGGACAGTAACATAATCTTTCTGGACGAAATCTTTAAGGCAAACGAAGGTATATTAAACAGCCTTTTAAAAGCCCTTAACGAGCGTGTTTACACAAACGAGGGAAAAGAGGTTAAAATTCCGGTTATAAGCTTTTTCTCCGCATCTAACGAAATTCCCAACTTCAACAATCCCGAGGAGAAGATTTTAAAGGCGCTTTATGACCGTTTTGATTTAAAAATCCGGACCGAGTATGTACGTGACAAAGCTAACCGTATGGAAATGCTCAGAAAAAAGCAGAACGGCGGAGAGAATACCGTCAATGCGACCGTAAGCCTTTCGGAGCTTGAGGAAATGCAGAAAGAGGTTAAGAACATAAGAATATCCGACAGCATTAACGAGCTTATGGACGCTGTGCTTTTGGAATTGAGAAAGAAAGGTATAGAGGTGTCCGACCGAACATTTTTCGGATTCGGGGATATTGTCCGCGCGGAGGCGTTTTTAAGCGGCAGAGATGAGGTTGTTCCTAAAGATTTGCTTGTATTAAAGAATTATCTTTGGAATAAGCCGGAGGAAATATCTGTCGTGGCGGATATTCTTAAAAGGATATGCGAAAACCCTATAGGCGACCGGATAAATGAGCTTACCGCAAAGGCGTTTGAAATTCGGGAGAGCTTTAATAACGCAAGCGACAAGAACAGGGCGCTGATGAGCGTTAAAACCGAACTCTTAAAGCTATATAACGAGGCTTTGAACATAAAAAAGGACTTTGACGAAACCGACGCGGCAGTATCCGGTGTGGACAGCTTTATAGGCACGCTTGAGGATATAAGCCGCGCGGCGTATGCCGAAACCTCATTTACCTATGTTTCTTTGCCGGAGCTTAAAGAGTACACAGACCTACAAAACTGAAAAAGGAGAAAAAATTTATGTTAAACTCGGTAATTATGACAGGCAGAATGGTGGCAGACCCCGAACTTAGAACCACGCAAAGCGATATTAAGGTAACCTCGTTCCGTATGGCAGTCACGCGCAACTACAAGGTGAACGACGAATATCCGTCGGACTTTTTCACCGTGGTTGCCTGGCGCAATACGGCGGAGTTTGTAGCAAAGCATTTTAAAAAGGGCGACAGCTTAACCGTTCAGGGCAGAGCGGAGGTACGCAAATTCACCGATAAAGACGGCAATAACCGTGAAACGGTGGAGATAATTGCGGACAGCGTGTATTTCGGAGAGAAAAAGCGGGATACAAGCGAACAGAATACCGCGCCTGTGCCGGACGATTTTGAGCCGATTGAGGATGAATTTCCGGATTTTCCGGGCTGAAGGTTGATCTTGTAACGCAAAAGTAAACAGAGTGCTGTCGGACGGAGTACCGTCCGACAGCCGGAAAGGAAAAAGTATGAGAGATCCATTTAAAGACAGCGGCAGCGCCGACGATTGGTTTAATAACCTTTGGACGGCGGACGTGGATATGAGCACCGCTATGTACGGCAATACCGGGACGGATATGCTGTATAAAAGCCTTATTCCGAAATCCCCGGAGCTTACGGATGTTATTGACCGTGCAGACAAACGCTTCGGTCTGGGCAATGCGCTTAAATCATTATTTGCGCTTTTGTATATGAAAGAGCCGGAAAAAAATAATGATGGCGGAATTTTAGAACAGCCTGTTACCGACGGTGTAATTAAGGATGAAAAATATCCGCAGTTAAAAGCGTTATGCGAGGATAAAAAGCTGCCGGCATTCAGCGCCGTATGCTCCTTTGCCGAAAGCATTGAAGGTATAACGGATAATGCCGAGGTGCAAAGGGCGGCAGAAATAGCGAGTATTATTTCAGAGCTTAAAGCGCATTCCGAAAATCTTGCGGAACGCATAAAAGGCGAAACAAAACCGGATAAACGGCTGCTTTTAATAAACCGTTTTTTTAAGAAGCAAAAGCAGATAAAGGATCTGAACGGTAAACTGAAAGAGCAGCGTATAAAAATCTCTGCAGAAATAGCAGACAATATTTCCGCTGCGGCTAAAAAAGCGTTTGACGCCGCAAGTCAGACTGCGGCGGTGCTGCGGGCTTTCGGTGATGATGACGCCGCAGGCGGTAATACCGAAACGGACGGGGCTCTGCTCGACAGGGTGCGCAATAACGATACCCTTAAAAAGATTTCGGTAATGCTTGGAAAATACCGTGAAATAATTGCGGACAAACGCAAAAACAGCTTTTCTTACGGGCTTGGCGAGAAGTACGATATAACCTACGGCAACGATATTTCAAACTGTTTATCCTCCGAATTGGCGTTGCTCGGCGCTCCCGAAACCGAAATACTGTTTTTTAAGCGGTATTACGAAAAGCATTTGCAGCAGTACCGCAGGCGCGAGCCGTCCGTTAAGGGCGACGGGGATATTATAGTCCTTGCCGATGAAAGCTCCAGTACACGGGAGATTGCTCCTTGGGTAAAGGCTTTTGCGCTGGCGCTTATGGATATTGCCCTGCACGGGAATAAGAAATTCGCTCTCGTTCACTTTGCAAGCAGCAGAAATGTAAAGACCGATGTGTTTGAAAGCGGGAAATACACGACTGACGATGTGTTAGCCGCGGCAGAGCATTTTTTCGGCGGCGGAACGGATTTTGAATCGCCGTTAAACGAGGCTTTGGGGCTTTTGACAAACGGCTTTGAAAGTGCGGATGTCGTAATCATAACCGACGGCGAATGCGAGGTGAGCGATGAGTTTGCAGAGCGTTTTACAGAAGAAAAGCTTAAAAACCGTCTTACCGTCACCGGAATACTTTTAAGCACAGACGATGACTGCGGTAAAAGCCTGCTCCCGTTCTGCGATAAGATCTACCGCTTGGGAGATATGTCCGCCGACGAAATAGCGCTTGAGGTTATAGGAAAGAAAGTGTGAAAATGAAAACAAATGTTAAAAGCAATATGATTTACAGCCCGCAGAATTATCTTGAGGCTCTGACCGGGAAGTGTTATATCATTCACGGCAGAGAGCCTGTTTTAAAGCAGGTATGCAGAATATTAAAGGAAAACAATCTGCCTGCAAAGAGCTATCCGTTAAAGGATACTGTAAGGGCTGTCCGTGTCAGATATCCGATAGTGCTGGTAGATTGCTCTGAATTTACGGAGGATATGCGGCTTGTACCGCAATACCGCTGGTTCAGAGTGCCGGATAATTTTAATGAATAGGTTGTGTTTATATG
>OIYS01000031.1_pt1 | contig 98834 bp, 96 predicted proteins | sample 1588271 | NCBI WGS metagenome assembly OIYS01 (sample SAMN03283286) | human gut metagenome | biome: human-associated habitat; material: feces | host: Homo sapiens | place: Peru | collected 2012 | reverse complement strand
AAAAACAGATGAAGACGCCACTTTTATGCGCATGAAAGAAGATGCAATGCTCAACGGACAGCTCAAGCCGGGTTATAACATTCAGGTCGGAACTGAAAATAATTTTGTAATCGGTTATGATGTATTTCCGAATCCAACAGATACAAGAACTCTGAAACCTCATCTTGAAAATGTAATGAACCGCCTGGACTGCAAATTTGAAACAATAATTGCCGATGCCGGTTATGGGAGTGAAGAAAATTATGATTATCTTGAAGAGAATGGAATTACTGGTGCTATAAAATATTCAACTTACGAAAAAGAAACAAAGCGAAGTTTTAAAAAGAAAACATTCAATTTTGAAAACTGGAATTATGATTCAAATCAAAAACTGTATACCTGTCCGGCCGGAAATCCTGTTCCCTACAAAAAAACGGTAACAAAGAAAAATCATTCCGGTTATCTTCAAACTTATGATGTTTACCAGTGTGACAATTGTGAAGGCTGTCCTTACCGGGAATTATGTACAAAGTCGGAGTATGGAAGAATGGTTCAAAGAAATGAACACTGGCTGGAACAAAAATCAAAAGTAAAAAATCTTCTCGCAACAGATAAATATAAGAAACTCATGAAAAAACGTTCGACAGAGTGTGAGACTGTCTTCGGACAGATAAAAGCCAACCAAAAATTCCGCAGATTTCATCTTCGAGGTTCAAAAAAAGTTGGAACTGAATGGGGATTATTGATGCTTGGTTATGATTTTAAGCAGCTTGCAAGACTGAGCTAAGAAACCAACGAACAGGAAAAGTCGATTTCTGGAAAAAAGGACTTTGAAATGAAAAAAAAGGCTGTCCTTATGAAGTGTTGGATAACTTCTAAGACAGCCCCCTTTTATTTACCTTCTTTTACACAATTTTATTTCAGTTGAATTCAGATTGGTTTAATCATTGCGCCTTACTTCGAATTCAACTTTTGGTTCTGACTTTTTTGTGTCATCCCGCTTTTTGTATTTTTTGTAAAGAACTTCCTGTACCCGCACAGCCTGTTCATTTTTTTCTGGTACATTAGGTTTCCAGTTGCCGTTTTTCTGCAGAGTGTGGCTGTGTGTATTGTCCTGGAAATAAAGGACCAAAGTTTCGCGCACGGTTTTGAATACTTCTGCATCGGTAACTGGGAACATAAGTTCTATGCGGCGGTCAAGATTGCGTTCCATCCAGTCTGCGCTGCTGAGAAAAATTTCTTCGGCCCCACCGTTCTGAAAGTAAAAGATTCTGCTGTGTTCAAGATAGCGGTCAACTACGCTTACTACGCTTATGTTTTCGCTCAGCCCCGGCACTCCCGGAACAAGAGTGCAGATTCCGCGTATATTTAGTTCAATTTTGACTCCTGCCTGACTTGCCCTGTAAAGCGCGTCAATTATTTCCTTATGACACAGGCTGTTCATTTTTGCAACAATGTGCCCGGGATTTTCTGCCGTACTCTGTTTTACTTCGCGGTCAATCAGTTCCAGAAGCTTTGACTTGAGCGACACCGGTGCCATGTAAAGATGGTGCATTGTCTGAAGGGCGCTGTATCCCGAAATTACATTGAAGAAAAGCGTTGCGTCAGTTGCAATTTCATTGTTCGAAGTAAAAATAGAAAGATCCTGGTAGAGTTTCGCCGTCTTCGGATTATAGTTGCCCGTGCTCAAGTGCGCGTACCGTCTCATTCCGTCGCTTTCACGCCTTACGACAAGACAAATTTTTGCATGTACCTTAAGGTTTACGACTCCGTAAATTACGATAACGCCTGCCTTTTCCAGCTCTTCTGCCCATGAAATATTGCGTTTTTCATCAAAGCGTGCCTTCAGTTCAACAAAAACGGTAACCTGCTTTCCGTTCTGTGCGGCTTCTTTAAGAGCCTGTACAACCGGACTCGAACTTCCTGTTCTGTAGAGAGTCATTTTTATTGCAAGAACCTGCTCGTCCTTTGCCGCATCACGCAGGAACTTTACAACAGGATCATAACTCTGGTAAGGAACATCAAGAAGAACGTCATGCTGTCTGAGCGTGTTCCAGTAAGTGCCTTCTTCGGGAAGATCGTCGGGGTAAAAGTTTTTCCATTCCGGGTAAAGGAATTTGGGCGCATTTTCTACGTTAAGAAGATCCAGAAGTGTAGTCGGGTCAATCAAACCGTTGACTTCATAAACATCGTCGTCGGCAAGGGTAAGCTTTGATTTGATAATTTCAAGAAGCTTGCGGCTTGTGGAACTGTACATCATGCGAACGGCAAAAGAAGACTGTCTTTTCTGCAGGACTTCTTCCATAGCCTGAATAAAATTCGGGCCTGCATCTTCATCTACCGCAAAATCTGCATCGCGTGCAATTTTGAACAGCATCGTTTCGCTTACACGGTAACCAGGGAAAAGTTCCGTTCCGTAAAGTGCAACAATATCGTCAAGAACGGCAAACTGTTTTGTACCGTCGCTGCTTGGAAGCCACACTATGCGCGGAATATTCGCCGGAATCTGTACAAGGGCAAAAATATCATTGGTTTCATCAGCCGTGATTGCAGTTTTAAGACTGTGCACGCCCTTCATGGGTTCAAGAAGAAAAGCCGCAGTAAGACGCAGATTGCCTATATTCGGGAAAGAAGAGCCGTCTGTTCTGAGCGGAGTCAAAACCGGGAAAATCTCGTGCTTAAAAATGCTTTCGGTAAAAGATTTCTGCGCGCCTGTATAATCCTTTGGCGGAACATAGGAAATTCCCTGGGCAGCAAGAGACGGCAGAACGTCACCGGTAAGTGTTCCGTAGAGAAGTTTTGTAATCTGGTGGCATCTGTCCGAAATTTTTTTAAGAAGACCTGCAGGCGTCAGTCCGCTTGCGTCTGTTTTGTAGGGATTTTCCTTGAACTGCCGTTTAATTGAAGCAACTCTTACCTGAAAAAATTCGTCAAAATTGCTGGCTGTAATCGCAAGAAACTTAAGCCTTTCAAGAAGCGGTAGATCCTTTCGTGTCGCCTCGTGAAGTACTCTTGCATTGAATTCAATCCAGCTGAGTTCCCTGTTAAAATATTTTGCACCTTCCATCGTGTTCTCCAAAAAATGTGCAGTCAGACAAGAACAATCTTGTATCCGAATACGTTTTCAAAAAGGTCGCTCTTTTGCGCAACGGCAAGTTTTTCGAGCGCCAGATTTGTGTGACCCTTTACGCGGAACGTGAGGCTGTCGTGCGCAAAGTTTATGGTAAAGTCAATAAGTTTCTGCTGGTGTGTTCTGTCCAGAGCGTCGGCAACTCTCAGAATAGCGCTTAGTTTAAGGATAATCATGCGGCTTGTTCTGGGAAGCAGCCTAAATTCAGGATCGTCCTGTGGCATTCTGGACCCTTTGTGAAAGTTAGTAATCAGTGCAACCAGCGCTTTGTCATCCCTGCTCAGACCGAAAATCTCGCTGTGGTTTATAATGTACTTGCTGTGAACATTGTGGTCTTCTGCACGAATAAACATTCCTATATCGTGAAGAATTGCACTTACAGAAAGCAGCATGCGTACGTGCGGGTCAAGTCCAAGTTCATCCTGCATGGCATCATATATGCGCAGGCTTGTTCTTTTTACATGCTCGGCGTGGGCTTCGTCTCCCTGGTATTTTCTCAAAAGTGAAGTCGCGCTCGCAAGAATCTGCTGCGTAAACTCATCGCGCAGTTCACCGTCAGAAAGTTCCGCGTTGTTCAGAAGAATACCTTCACGTATAGATGTTTCCGGAACAATAATCGAAGTAACATTCGTAAGGTAAACAAAAAGTTTGTATGCAATAAGCGAAATCTGGAATGTCTGCGCATCGTTGTAATTCAGCTTGAATTTGGCAATACATTCTTCCGTAGTATAATGCTGCACTTCGTCAACAAACGCTTCAAAGTCGTAACGCTGTATTTCCCATAGGAACGGAGAAATTGGTTTTCCTGCAAAGATGGCGGCCAGTTTCATGTCTGTTCCCAGGGCAATAAACTGCTGCACTTTGTCCAGATTCATCTCTGTATTAAGGGCATTTTTTGTGTTTCTGATGAATTCGCCAATAAAACGGTGTGCATCGTCAATGTTTCCAAGCATTGCGCGTATCTGCTGTTCAATAATGACAGTACCCAGCCTCATGCTGTGTGCACCGACCATGCGCCCTTTTTCCATAAGCATCATTTCGGTAGCGCCGCCTGAAATTTCAAGAATAATGGAATCGCTCTGCCTTACACTTACGCTTTCGTCTTTAAGGCATTCTGTGACGGCAATGTACATGAGACGGTTTTCTTCAATTCCGTCGGTAACATGAACTGTAAAACCGGTTTTTACCTTAATGCGGTCAACAAAGGGGTCGCGGTTGTTTGCTTCACGTACCGCGCTTGTTCCAATAACAATGGTTTCCTGTCTGGAAATTCCCCAGCCCTTAAGCTGCTCGCCGAATCTGTTCAGAATCTGTAGACACGCCAACAATGTTTCGCGGGTAATTGAGCCTGCAGTAAAAACATCGCGCCCCAGATTTACCGGGAACTCACTTCTGTCGAGAATATTGTACTTTTTCTGAACTGGCTGTTCCGAGTCTGCCGTGCGCTCTTCCACAGGTTCTGCAACCAACAGACGTATACCTGTGGAGCCGATTTCAATAACTGCCTGCGGAGTCTGCAATCTGGCCTCCCGAATTAAAGTTTGTCTATAAGCATTGAACACTTGCCCGACGGAATCGGAAGTGTCTTTTTCTTCTGGTCAAGAATATTGATAGTAAAGTAATAGAGTTTTTCGCTTTCCATCTGGATTTCCCAGCCGCGGTTGCTCTTGTTGCTCAGAATTGTAATAAGATTGCGCTTGAGTGACAGTTTTTCTATTCCCATTATTTCAAGATTGGGAATAACCCAGTCAACAGTTTTGCGCGGAAGACTTATGTTAAGGCCAATTACGTTTTCTATCATAAGGGCAATTGTAGAAAGACCTGTGTAGTGAAGGTATCTTCTTTTGGGGAATTCGGAATCACTTCTGCAGGCTGCCGGACCTTCCTTGCACGGAAGATAGGCTTCGTAAAGGTCACCCTTCTGCTTGGAATCGACAGGACTCAGCGCCTCAAGAATATAATAGAGGTGCCGTATTGCACATTCCCTTGCAAAGGCATAGCGCTGGTACTTTTCGAGCCCCTTGATTACCATAAAGTTAAACGGTGCAAGAACCGAGCCCTTGAAGCCTTCACCGCTTTCCTTGAAGTCAGGACTGTCGGCGCTTAATGTAGGGAACGGATGATCTGTTCCGAAAGTCTGCGAATTGCTCAGGTGTGCAATAAGAACATCAGCTCTGTCTGCGTTGGGAAGTTCCGCGAGCAAAGGCCAGAAACCTGCAATTGTTTTCTGCGGAAGGCGTGCTTCGTTTTTGTCCAAATCGTGGTAAAAGCCGGTTTCATTGTCCCACATGAGGCTGTTTATTCTTGTCTTGAGGCTGAAGTACATTTTCTTGTACTGAAAACTCAAATCCTTGTCGTTAAGAATATCTCCCAGTGCCGACATATGAGCTGCGTTAATAGCCATGCAACTGTTGAAGTCAACCGGGTAGTAGCATCCCTTGCGCGGTGAATTGAACATGCTTGAAGCTTCTGCCGGAACAGAATAAAGCCCGTTCTGATGCTTGAATGTTCTGTCAATCCAGTCCATGTATTTCTGAAGGACAGGCATTACTTCACGTATTCTGCGTTTGTTTGCACTTTTGTGGTACAGGTTGAATTCAGCCCAGGCAAAAAGAGGCAGACCTACACCTTCAGGATTTTTTGGATCCGGAATCGCTTTGTTTGTAGTGGCATCGTACTTGCAGCGTATTGCGCCGTTTTCTTCCTGCCTTGCGTAAAAATAGTCGATGTTTTTGTTGGCCGGATAATTCCTGTTTGAATAGACCAGAAAGAACGAAGAGAAAATAGCTTCTGTCTGGGTCATCTCTAATTTTCCGTTAAGAGGGTAAATGAAATATCCGTCAGGAGAAGTCTCGCCCGAAACAGGGTCAATCCAGTAGTCGGTTAGCCAGTTCCAGGTTTTGTCATAAATATCTACGAAATCCTGATCATAAAAATGGATTTTAGGGAAATCTCGTTTGTTCACATTTGCTCCTGAGAAAAAACTTTTGTAAAAAAAATTCTTTATACAACTTAATATTATATCATAAAATAAAAAAAAACGGTATAATTTCGCAAGCTTTTTTTAGATTTTTAAGGAAAAGGTTGTTATGTTCCAGTCTTTTATTTACCTTGAAGTAAGAGTATTGCTGTCTTCTGTTCCCGGAGTATTTATTTCAACTACAGAGGATAGCGCAAAAAAAGATATTTTGTCGGTAAAGGCAGATTTTCTGCGCAAAAACAACTCTGCCCCCAAAATAAATTCAGTTAAAATAGAACCGTCAACGCTTCACAGGGTACGCACGTTGGTAGAAGCTCTGGGCGGAACAATGACAGGCAGTTCAACACTGGAAAGACTTCTCGGAAACATTCAGGAGCCGCCAGATGACCGCAATTTTACCGGATTTTCTGTAAGGGCAGCTCAGGGTGGCGGTCTGGACATAATGTTCCACCAGAAATCAAAGCACATAAAAATAGAAGAAGTAAGGGTAGAAGAAGACAGCGGACACTTGACGCGTGTGGGCGGGGCAAAACCGCGCATGGACTGGACCTACGCAGGATGTCCCAGCATAAGAATCCGTACCAGTAGTGCCTTTGAACTTGGCGAAGAAGCCGAACTTTTTCTTCAGGAACTTTACACGCTGCTTGCATACCTCAAGGTGGTCAATCCTGAACTGAGCGAAGCCGCGGTAAGATGCAATGCCTATGTTTCAATGGCTGAATATCCCCAAAAACCGTCGTATACAGTAAAACTCCGCAACCTCAATTCCTTCAACTTTGTACGCAAGGCCATTAACAGCGAACTGTCGCGGCAAGAGGAAATTCTTTCAGGCGGCGGCACGGTTGCAAGCGAGAGCCGTCTCTGGATAGAAGAGTGCGGAACGACAGAATCTTTTCAGGAAAGACAGCCGTGCATGGAAAGATTTGCCGTTGTAGAACCGTCTGTCGAAGTTCACACTGGAACATGCTCCCAGTCAGGCTCCCTTGATGTAGAACTTCCCGGTGCAAGACGCGAAAGGCTCCGGGTACAGTACGGGCTTTCACGCTTAAGGAGCATGTTCATCTGTGCAGAAAAAGACCGCGCAGACTATTTCGAACAGGCAGCCGCCTGCGGAGCAGATCCGCTTAATGTAGCCCACTGGATGGCCGGTGAACTGATGCGCCTTCTTAACAGGAGCCGCCGTTCAATAAAAACCTGCGCACTTACGCCGCAAAAATTCGCCGGTGTAATACAGATGTTCGAAAGCGGCCGCATAAACAGCGGAATGGCAAAAAAGCTTCTCAAAGAAGTGTTCGAAACAGGGGAAGATCCGCTTGAAGCAGCCGAACGCGATGGAATGACGCTCCTTTCAGAAAAAGAACTCAAACCTGTTGTAAAAAAAGTCCTTTCAGAAAACGAAAAAAGTGTGGTAGCGCTCAGACAGGGGCAGATGCCTCCCCTTGAATATCTTACTGGCTGCGTAATGAAAGAAACATACGGCAGAGCAGACGCACAGACTGTAAAGGCTATGATAAAGTCAATTCTTGACATAAACGTAATCTATGTACTTGCCATGGGCGGCGCAATAAGCGCAAGAAAAAGACCCGACGGTTCTGTAGAAGCAGGAAACTCCGAAGAAATACGCACTCTTTTTGATGAAAAAAACAACAGCTTTCCGGTACAGATATCTTCCGTAGGTGCAATGCTCAGTGAAGAAACAGAACCTGCAGACTGGGCAAGACTCATAGCGGCCATACATGAAAAGATTGAATCAGGTACGGCAAACGGAATAGTAGTCACACACGGAACAGACACACTGTCCTATACTGCAGCCCTTTTGTTCTGGTTGTTCGGGGCATCAAAGGTGCCGCTTGTAATAACAACCTCAGAAACTCTTCCGTCAGAAAGTGATGAGGCAAAGATAAACGTAAATCTTGCAGTCAAAACTGCGCGTGAAAAAAAGAACGGTGTTTATGTAGTCTGCGGCGGTAAAATTTATTCCCCGCTTAACCTCAAATTTCTTGGAAAAAAAGGCCGTCCTTTCGAGAACTGGAACCTTCCCCAACCGATATTTACTTCAGACGAGCCGCTCAGCCACCAGTTTCTGTCAGTAAGCCTTCCCGAAAAAGAAGCCATGTCTGCAATTCTTAACGAAGCAGCGTCTTCGCTCGAAATCGTGCGCCTTTACCCGGGAATGAAAGCAAGCCGCCTTGAAGAAATGTTTTCCGGGGCAGCAGAATCACAGAAAATCAGCGGTGTAATTATGGAACTTTACGCCAGCGGAACAGGAAATATGAGAAGTACGGACTATTCGCTCAAATATCTTCTTGTAAAAGGAAAGAAATGTGGCTGTTCCTTCTACTGTACATCCCAGCAGGAACGCCGTCTTGACTTCAGCGAGTATGCAACAGGAGCACAGGTATGGAGGGAAGGTGCTGTTCCTATGGGTGCGCTTACCACAGAATCTGTCGCAGCCCTTTATTTTGCTGCAAGTCTTGTGGCAGACACCCGCGAAGAGTTTTCAGAACTTATGGAAACTTCAGGCGAAACCCTTCAGCTCAGATAAGGGAATCAATTAGAAAAAGAATCCGTCGGGTCGCAGAAAAGGCGCACCGTCTCTTTTGACGACTTGTGGCGTGATTTCAGAAGAAGTGACTGCGTGCTTGTCTGGTAAACATAACCCGAAGAATTGTATGTTTCAAATCGCGGGTCTGTTCTGAACATCTGGCCCTGAATTTCAATCCTTCCGTGGAAAGTCGGAACTCCGTTAAAAATAATGTGGTTCGTAAGTCCCTGTGGAAAGTCAATGTCAATATTTACGATATTTTCAGCATCGATTCTGTAAGAAATATTTCTTGCACATGTCCATGCCCAGACTGCAGTATTCCCGTAGTAACCCAGAATCTGCGTGTGCGGGTAATAGAAATTGGATTTTGCAAGAATATGGTAAACAGAAGCCGCTGTTTCTACATTGAGTCCTGCAGCAAGTGCCTTGTTCATAATAAGGTAGCCTGTCTGCGCATATTCATTCTTTGAAGAAACGTCTCCGTATTTTGCAAGAGCATTTCCGACTTCTATAGTCTGCCTTACCGACAGTGCCGCACCGTTGTTGTTGATCTTAACGGCATCGTTTTCAAGTGAACAGGCTTGCGCAATTGAATCAAGGCATTTTGCAAGAACCGGCTCAAGAAGTACTGCAACAGAAACATCGTTTTTATACAAATCAGCGTAAACGTTAAGAATTCCCGCAGCCTGAACAACAGTCGGCTTAAAGTCTGCCATCTGTGCCGGGAAAGAAAGAAGGTTTGTGATTCTGGACTTTTTCTTTTCGCGTATAATAAAGTCAGAAATTCCGTCTATATTGAAAATATCAAGATTTTTTGACGTAACAGCACTTGCCGTCATGGAAGAATATTGTTCAGTCTGAACAACAAGGCTTCTGTTCATTACTGCAAGTGTGTTAAAGAAAGGCGCTGAAACATAAGTTCTGTGGTTTTCTCTTCTGAGCGACTCTGGAACAGAATCAATCGCCTCGTTGTACCTGTCGAGTGAAGCCATTTCTGCAACATAAGCGGTAACTGCACTTTCAGACAGACTGTCCGCCGCCGAAGTCTTAAGAATTGCCTCTGTTTCAGACAGGAATTTGTCGCGGGCACGCCTGGCTTCTGCATCAAATGAAGCGCGGCTTGTTCCTTCAAGACCGACTACAGTAGAATAAGAGAATCTCTTTGACGGGTCGTAGGTAACAAACATGGCCACAGAGTCTTTTTTTGTAAGCTGAACAGTATCGTCAAGAATATCGTGTGCAGTCAGCATAAAAAATCCTTTCTTTGCAGTAAGAAGTGCATGGCTTTTTGAAAGTTTTTCCGAAGTCAGGTTTCCCGAAAGTTTGTACGGAACCTCAATCGAGCTGAACTTATCAGAAATTCTTGCAGAAACAGAAAGTTCCTCGTCAGAATCAGCTTTTGATGTGTGAAAAGTAAGAACAGTTCCGTCGTTAAAGGTAAAGGATGCAGAAAGTGAAGTTTCGTCAAAGGACTTCAGAACAAGCTTTTCACCTGCGGAATTTTCATCTGCCTTTGCCATAACAGGATTTTCATCATCTGCAGAAAAAGAAATGCCTTTGAATGTAACCTTGAACTGGTTTTTGAGTTCAGTTACATTGGTATCTGATTCCGTCTGTGCAATTGAAATGTGCAGAGGACCTATTGCTTTTGAAATTATTGATTCACTCTTAAACTGAAGTACAAAAATGCCGACAATAATAGCGGCATAAAGGACTGTGAGTCCTAAAAACTTTCTTACAGGATGTTTACGCATTTTGTTTATTCTATATTCTAAAGATACAAAATGCAATAATACGCGCCTGTTTTTGTGGGGAATTATGAAAAGATTGGAAAAACCGGCATTGCGTGCCGTAAAAATGATTTGTGCCGTAGCAGCATGTGCACTTATATTTTCCTGTGCTACAACAGGCAAAGTGCAGGAAGAACAGTTTGCAGAACAGCCTTCAAAAGAAGCAGAAGTTCCGGCAGTAAAAGAAAAACCCGCCGTCAGTAAAAAAAAGACATTTACAAAGATGGACTTTCTTGAATCACTGAGCTCCTGGCTTGAAAAAAACGATTTTGATGCAGCCCTTGCACTTTACGACACCCTTCCACAAGAATTTGCTTCTGATTACGATCTTCTGTTTTTAAAGGCATCCGTTTATTTTAGTGCCGGCAAAATTCCAGAGTCAAAGGCTTTGTGCGACGAACTTTCTGCAATTGACCCTTCCAACACCGACGTAATGGAACTGTCTGCCATAATTGCCAAAAAAACCGGAAATTCCGCCGAGCGCAGCCGCAAAATAGCAGCCATTATCGCAAAGGACAAATTCAATCCCGGAGCCAATGTCGAGCTTGCCGGAGATGCATTTATGAAGCGCAATTACAAACTTGCCAAAACCTATTACAACCGTGCGCTCGCCAGAGATTCAGACAACGAAGACGCACTGTTCGGGTTGGGCCAGACAGAATACTATCTCGAAAATGACGATTCTGCAAAAAAATCCCTCGAAAAGCTTCTGGAAAAAAATCCTGATTACGCACCCGCATATCTTTATCTTGGTAAAATTGCAGCTGCAAACAATGAATACAAAATTGCGTCTGACTATGCAAAAACTGCAATAGAAAAAGATCCGACCCAGTACGATTACTTCATGGATTACGGAATGTACGAACGCTATCTTGGCCATTACGATGCAGCCGAAGAAGCCTGGACACAAGCAATTCAGATAGAAAGTGGCTATTTTCTGGCCTACGCATACCGCGCGGGACTTTATGACGAGCGCAATATGTTCCCGCAGGCACTTGCCGACTACAAAAAAGTTGTGGAACTGAACCCGGAATACTATTTTGCACACGAAAGTCTTGGCGTTCTTGCCCTGCATGAAAAACAGTGGAGTACTGCCCGCGCTTCCTTCGAGGAATGCTATAAGAAAAATCCTGCCAACGTATCTTATCCTCTTATGGTTACGTACTGCTATTATATGGAAGGAAACGACATTGAGGCACGCAACTTCAGCAACCAGGCCCTGCGTGTAATGGACAGAAATACAATTGAATACACAATGCTGCGTGTTTATCATGACAAAGCCGGTGAAATGCCCCTTCCGCAAAGAATTGCAGCCCTCAAGAACAGAAACCTGCGCGGCAAAATGTACTTCTATCTGGGGCTTTTTTATGATATGTTTGGAGGAAAAGAAGCCGCCAAAGAATATTATACAAAAGTCGTAGAAATGAATTCCCCTATGTTTTTTGAGTATAGACTGGCGGAATGGAGCATAAAAGAAAATGGAACAGAATAATTCCGCAGATACAGCAACTCAAAAGCACCTCGAATTCGGTGAAAAGAAAATAATTCTTGTTGGAACGGCGCATGTTTCTTCAGAAAGTATAGAAGAAGTAAAAAAAGCCGTTACTGACATAAAGCCCGACTCGGTAGCCGTGGAATTGGACGAAAACCGCCTCAAAAATCTCGAAGACCCCGAATCCTGGCGCAAGATGGACATTATAAAAGTCCTCAAAAACAAAATGGGCTTTCTTATGCTCGCAAATATTGTTCTTGCAGGCTACCAGAAGCGCATGGGAGAGAATGCAGGAGTAAAACCCGGTGACGAAATGCTTGCTGCAATAGAAACTTCACGCAGTATGGGAATTCCACTTACGATGGTTGACCGCCCGATTGCAGTGACGTTAAGACGCGCCTGGGTAAAAAATTCCTTCTGGGGAAAGAGCAAGCTTCTTTCAATGCTTATTGCAAGCGCTTTTTCCAAAGAAGAAGTTTCACCCGGCGAAATAGAAAAACTCAAGCAGACCAGCGAAATGGACACAATGATGCGCGACCTGTCAGACTATCTTCCTGCAGTAAAAGAAGTGCTTATTGACGAGCGCGACAAATACCTTGCATCAAAAATATGGACTTCACCCGGAACAACCGTGCTTGCAGTATTGGGCGCAGGGCATCTTGGCGGAGTGCAGGCTCATCTTCAGAAACTGGCCGCCGGAAGTGAAAGTGCAGACTGTTCGGCCATAGAAACTGTTCCGCAAAAAAAACTCGGTTCAAAAATAGCATCGTGGATAATTCCCGTGCTCATTGTTGCGCTTATAGTCTGCGGCTTTGTATTCGGCGGAAGACAGGCCGGCATGAAAATGTTCGGTTCGTGGGTACTGTGGAACGGAATTCTGGCAGCCATAGGAGCAGTTGCAGCCGGAGGACATCCTCTTACAGTCCTTGTGTCTTTTGTGGGTGCACCGCTTACGTCCTTGTGTCCGTTTATAGGAATCGGAATCGTTTCGGGCATTGTTCAGGCAGTAGTATGCAAACCCAAAGTCTCGGACATGGAACTTCTTCAGGAAGATGCCTCTTCGGTAAAAGGTTTTTACCGCAACAGAATACTCCGTGTGCTGCTGGTGTTTATTCTGTCTTCTTTAGGAAGTTCTGTGGGAACTTTTGCAGCCGGAGCAAGTTTTGTCGCAGTAATATCATCTTTCTTTGACAAAATTCTTGCTGTTTTTACAAAATAAGCTCATGAGCCCTTGGCAAACAAAAGCTTTACGAGGGCTTTGATATTTTCTGCACGGACTGAACCCAGCTCTTTTTCCGGGGCTATAATTCTGTCAAACCCAAGTTCTGCAGCTGTCTTTACACGCTGGCGTAGCTTTGTAACAGGGCGAATCTCTCCTGCAAGGCTCAGCTCTCCTACAACCAGCGTTTTTTCAGGAAGCGGCAGATCTGTCCTTGCGGAATACAGTGCGGCTGCCAGCGCTGCATCAATTGCACTTTCGGTAAGCCGTACTCCTCCCGCAACATTGATGTAAATGTCCTGGTCCGAAAACTTCATACCGGCCCGTTTTTCCAGAACCGCTGCCACTCTGCTGACACGCGCGCTGTCTATTTTTTCACTGTACACGCGGTTCAAAGAAGATTTGGCGGGAACAGTAAGAGCTTGAATTTCTACGATAAATACGCGGCTTCCTTCAAAAACCGGAACGCATGCTACTCCTGCCGGAATCCCGCCTTCACGACGTGTAATGAAGAGCGCGCTCGGGTCTGCAACACATTTGAGACCGTCACTGTCCATCTCAAAAATACCAAGTTCATCCACCGACCCGAATCTGTTTTTCTGCGCCCGCAAAAATCTGAATTCATCACCACTGCGTTCAAAAGAAATCACGGTGTCTACCATATGCTCAAGACTTTTGGGACCCGAAATCTGTCCGTCTTTGGTAACATGTGCCGTCATAAAAAGCACGCTGTCCCTTTCCTTTACCCAGCCGATAAGTTCGTTTGAGCAGTACTTAAGCTGGCTTACAGTACCCGGAACAATACCGGCCTGTACAGAATAAACAGTCTGAATGGAATCAACGATAACAACAGAAGGATTAATCTGGTCAAGGGCATCAAGAATATCTTCAAGCCGCATCGTGCATAAAATTTCCACGGAATCAACCTGCAGCCCAAGTCTTACTGCCCGTCCCTTTATCTGGGAAGCAGACTCTTCTCCAGACACATAAAGAATGCGTCCTTTAGTCTCAATTCCGGCGGCAGTCTGCAAAAGAAGCGTTGACTTGCCTATTCCGGGTTCACCTCCTATAAGAACAGCACTCCGTTTTGTAGCACCGCCTCCAAGTACCCTGTCAAATTCTGCATTTCCAGTAGAAATTCTTCCGTCATCCTGAATCTGTATTTTTCCCATAGGAACAGGTTTTGCCTTTACCGCAGAATCTTTGTCATGAACAGCAGTACCGGCAGCATTGGGGTCAACAATACATTCTTCAAGGGTATTCCATTCACCGCATTCAGGGCAGCGTCCTAACCATCCCGGCTGTGAATAACCGCACGCAGAACATTTGTAAAAAACAGAGCCTTTCTTTTTTGCCAATTAAATCCTCCACAGATAACCGTATTCCAATATAATCTATTTTGCAGTAGCGTCCAAATCTTTTTGCGACCCGTCTATTCTTATGGAAATTCCGTTCGGCAGACAGGCAGCCCATTCACCTGCGTGTGAAATTTTTCCCGAAAGTACGCAACTTTTATTTTCACAGGGGGAATCGGCGAACCGTGCTGTTCCACCGGAAATTTCAATTACAGAGTCGCCGATTTTACCGGGAATAGAGTAGATTCCGTCTTTTTTAAGGGAATATGCGTATGTGTTTTTCCCAGCCTGAATATAAACCGTGTCATTGCTGCCGGAATTTCTACGTGCATTTACAAAAACTACTGCAAACAGGGCAAGAAAAACCGCTACGGCCACAAAATCCATAATATAAAAGCGCTTGTTTTTCATTTTTCCCAGTTTGCGTGTCTTTCTCTAAAATGTCAACAAAAGATCTTCAAAAAATAATTCAAAAGCGATTTTGTCCAAAAATTCCGAAAGGGATTCTGACACTTTTGGTATAATAAAGGAGCTATGAATTATATGGATGAACACAAAGTAGAAGTTATGAGACAGGTTGTTGAAGGCAAGCAGAGAATAAAGAATCTGTGATTACAATTCGCTCACTTTTTTACAGATATCCCGTAAAATCATGCAAAACTCAATTACATCTTTGCAAATACCATTTTCGAAATCATTTTCAGAAAATAATTGAAAACCAAATTCTGTAAATTGAGCCAAAACTTCATTGCGGGAATTTTGAATAATAAAAACCTGTTCTGGTAATAAGAAAGTATCTGTTTCGTTACAAACACCTTCCGTTTGTATTGCCGGTATCTTTATTTTAGTCATTTTAACAGAATACTTCTTATTATTACTTTTGAAACTAAACACAGTCTGTGGAAAGTTTTTACTATATAAGTAATCATCAGACAACTTTGGACACTCAATCTTAAGAAAATCATCAAATCCTTCTATTTTAAGAATTTTTATTTTTCGTTTTGAAGTTTTGCTCAGATTATGCCAAAACGTTACTTCGATATTTTTTTCATTTTCATCGGAAACAACAGTACCAGTCCATTTTTTTGCATCTATATCATTCGAATATGCAATATTCAAATAGATTAATGAAGAACTCCACGCAGGCTTTAACTTACCTTCATACAAAATATCATTTTCTCCGGAAATATTTTGGCTCGATTTATTGCAAATATTTCCATAAGATACAGAGTTCTTTGGTATGTAAATGGTTTTATCCAATGTTTTGAAAGTAGAACATGAAAAAAACAAGAATGGTAGTAGAAAAATAAAATGCATTTTCATAATTTCTTCTACTGCCTCATTTCAAATCTGAAACTTTAGTATTAAATAAAGTATAACTTGCCATTGGCTTATTATATTTATAAATATCGTATGACCAACTTTTACCCAATTGGCCTATAAAAGGAATATCTTTTATACCTATAAAAGCATTAGCTGCCAGATTCAATTCAGGGGTAATTGTTGCTTTTCCGGTTAAATATGAATTTAGGTAAATTAAATCAAATTGAGAATAAATTCCTGTACTAGCAGTAATATCTCCCCATACAATTTTTGATATATCTACACCAAAAGAAGCATATGCTTTAGCTCCAATTCTCGCATAAGATCGCTCATGTGTAACAGACTCCTTCTGCTGGGATGAAGAAAAAGAAATTGTATCTGCATTCCAAAGTTTTCTACCTGACCAGTCTGCATATGGTTTTGGAATGCTAACGAACCAAGCTTTTTTCCAATTTACTCCATATTTTAAACCAACATCAAATCCAGCTTCATACAAGCCTGTAAAAGTTGCTCTGTAATTTAATTTTTTTGATTCTGATACATTTATCTTCAAAGGAACAGAAATACCCACATTTGCAGAAAGGGAAAGAATAACAGGACCATAAAGTTGTATTGGATATTCAATCCTGTAATTTGGGTTAAACAAATCTCTTTCATAAGAAACATCTGCATCAATATTAGTATCGGCTGTTATATAAACACATCCTTTAACCGTTGACTTAACACTACCCCATGTTGAATTAAAGCTACCTGTAACTCCAATTGCTAAGTAGGAATTTGTAAATACAATATTTACACTACCTTTGCCAACAGGAATACTTTTTGGCAATGTAATCTCCTGTTTTTTTACTTCAATATATTTTTTATACTTTGAATACAAAGCAGCTTTCTCTATTTCATATTCATTTGCTGTTAATGCACTTCGCGATTTAATATAATCACTACAAGAGGTTTCTTCTTCAGACGATCCAAACTTTACACTCGCTAAAGGAATAATCTCAGTATAGATATTTGAAGAAACAACTAACTTAGGACATAATTCTGGGTAAAGTAATTCTATAAAACTTCTATTTAAGTGAATCAATTCTGTTTCTGAGTATGCATATATTTCATTAATAATTTCTTGTACATCATCAACATTATCTTCGAATAGCCCAGCTTCTAATAATTTCTGAAGCAAGTTACGCTCTCTTAAAATTGAGTTTAAGTTATCTATTGAAGATTTTTCATTATATAGTGTTTGTAATTTTAAAATAATACTAAGATTACTTAGAAGTAAATCTGAGTCATAACCATCTATAAATTCTTTTGAATCAAATAAATATGAAATACCTGATGCACATTCATCAATACTTTCTAATTCTGTATCTAAAACTTCTCTTGAACTGCCTGTAAAATCTAAACAATTAATTTTCTTATATGTACCTTCAACAGAATCAAGAACATAGTCTCCAGTTCTGAAAGAGCCCAATACAGATCTTTCCCCAGAAGTTGTATATTTGGATAAAATAAAATTACCACTCGGATTAATACCGATTAATCCACCTGGATAATCTGAATTTGGATATTGTTCCGTAAGAACAGCAAACATAGTTGTTTTTTTATTTTCTTGGGAGCTATTGAATGTTAAATACATAGCATTTTCAAATCCAATTCTTTTATCAGTTGATTTGTAAAATGATAAATCCTGAAAACCATCATTATTAATATCAACACTTTGGTTTTCTTTAATTGAAAATTCTTTTATTGAAGAAATATTTTTATCAGCATCAAAGAATTGACAGGAAAAAGAAAGATTTTTTGTATTAATATCTTTTATTTTTATTATACCGTAACATGCTTCTTCTGGAATATCTTCAAAAACGCTCTGAGTATTATCAATATCAGTTCTTTTTACTGTGCCCAATCTTACAGCAATAAAAGCATTTTCTCTTAAAGGGCTAGAGGAAATATTCTTAGCGCTAAATGGTAAAGAACCGCCCATAAAACCCTGATTTGTAATATTATCAAAAGACAAAGATGCACTAATATCAGTTATTGGTGAATAAGGTGCATCAAATCGTGTCAAAAGACCAGAGCAGCTTACAGACAATTGAAACGATAAAAATAAAATTATGAATTTAAGGGATTTCATAAAAACCTCTCCTAACATTTTTTTTATATTTAATATTATATTATATTTTCTGTCAAGTTAAAGCATTTATCGCTTTTGAATTATTTTGAATTATTGAATGTCAACAAAAACTTGACATTTTATTAGTGTTATGTTAAATTATAACCAGCTTGTAAATAAGCTGATAAACTCTCTCCGATGTGTGGGAAACCACACGGTAGAGGCGCCGGGTGATGTTATCATTTGGCGCCTCTATTTTTTTTTACGTGGGGGCAATCGCATGAGTAAAATAGACAATGCTGTAGAGCAGATTCTTGAATCTTATCAGAAATACGGCGGAATCAACCTTGATGAAGCTGCAAATTTCCCCAACCGCCAGAATGTAATAAATGTTCTTCAGGATATTCAGTCCCTTATTTTCCCAGGTTACAGAGTAGACGAAAGTCTGGATTCCATGACGCTCAAATTTGTAACCGGCGCCCGTGCAAACCGCATAGTCGGAATGCTTACCCGCGAAATAAAAAAAGCGCTTTTTTTCATCGTGCGTGATGATGCTGTTGAACAGTCACACTGTTTTAACCTTGCCGAACAGGCTTCCATTGCATTAATAGAAGAAATTCCCGAAATCCGCAGAAAAATCGGGCTTGACGTACAGGCAGCCTTTGCAGGTGATCCGGCCGCAAAATCAAATGAAGAAGTAATAGTTTCCTATCCCGGACTTGAAGCAATTTCAGTTTACAGGGTGGCGCATTTTCTCTGCAAAAGCGGCGTTCCTGTTATTCCCAGAATAATGAGTGAATATGCGCACGGAAAAACCGGAATCGACATAAACCCGGGTGCCACAATAGGTGAAAGTTTTTTTATTGACCACGGAACAGGCGTAGTTATCGGAGAATCATGTGTTATCGGTAACAATGTCAAAATTTACCAGGGCGTAACGCTCGGTGCGCTTAGTGTAAAAAAAGAGCTTATGGACAAAAAGCGTCACCCAACTATAGAAGACAATGTGACAATTTATGCAAACGCAACAATTCTTGGCGGTGAAACAATTATAGGAAAGGGAAGTGTCATAGGCGGAAATACTTGGGTAACAAAGTCTGTTCCTGCAGGTTCTCTTCTTACCCAGGAAGCTTCAAAATAAGCCCGAATTCCAGATATTTATTGAATTTATGTCTGTTTGAACGATGTTTATATTGACATAAAGTTTTAATTTCTGTATAGTAACAAAACGCATATTGTAACGCTCTTGTAGCTCAGTCGGTAGAGCACATCGTTGGTAACGATGAGGTCAGCGGTCCGATTCCGCTCGGGAGCTTTCAATAAAATTTTTAAGGAGCAAGGTCATGGCAAGCAAGAAAAAGTCAGCCGTAGAAATCATAGCCTTACAGTGCACGGAGTGCAAGCGCAAGAATTATACAACATACAAGAACCGCAAAAACATCACCGGTAAACTTGAAAAGAATAAGTATTGCCCGTTCTGCCGCAAGGAAATTCTGCACAAAGAAACAAAGGCAAAATAAAAACTTATACCACGGTCTTTTCAATAGAGAAGATCTTGTTATATCTAGGTCAGTAGCTCAGTTGGTAGAGTCCCGGTCTCCAAAACCGGTTGTCGCGGGTTCGAGTCCTGCCTGGCCTGTAAAATTTTCAAGATATAGAGGATGAAAATGGGTAAGATTCGACAGTTTTGCAAAGAGTGTGTAGGTGAATTAAAGAAAGTTGTGTGGCCTACCCGTAGCGAAGTTCTTTCTTCAGTAAAAGTTGTTTTCATTTCTACTATTGTTGTTGCTCTTATTCTTGGCCTTCTTGACTGGTTGTTTACAGAAGGTCTGCGTCTTATTTTCTAGGTAGGACAGACTGATGGCAAGAAGCTGGTATATCCTTCATACATATACAGGTTACGAACAAAAAATCAATCGTACGCTCAATACACTTCTGGCAGAAAATAAACTTGATCCTGCTGTTGTTCTTCAGATTAAAGTTCCGACAGAAGAAGTTGTAGATGTGCGCAATGGTAAGAAACACACCCGCAACAATCTGATTCTTCCGGGATACATCATGATAGAGATGGATCTTCCTCAGGTGGGCTGGAAGAATACATGTGCGCAGATTCGACGCATTCAGGGAGTTACAGGTTTTGTAGGAACAAATCCTTCAGAACGTCCCCGCCCGATTTCTGCCGATGAAGCAAAAAATCTTCTTCAGGCTGCAGGCGAGCTTAAGGGCGAAAAGTCAGTCCGTATCAAGCAGAACTTTGAGATTGGAGACCAGGTTAAGATTACAGAAGGTCCTTTCGCAAGTTTTAGCGGTGCGATAGAAGACGTCAATGCAGAAAAAAACAAGTTGCGTGTCAATGTTCAGATTTTTGGACGCGCGACACCTGTAGAAGTCGATATTCTTCAGGTAGAGAAAATATAATCTGTTTCAGCACGGCCTGCCGCTATTCATGTGGCGGGCTTTTGTGTCTTGTTCTTTGAGAGAATTCGGTGATCCTTTGTGGATACACCTTTTTCTGATTTTGGGAGAAGCGTAAGTCCGTTGGACATAGGCGCTTCGCTAGGGTACCGGTTTTTCGGACGCCCACACCAATTTAAGGAGATACAATATGGCCACAAAAAAGGTTACGGCAATCATCAAACTGCAGTGTCCCGCAGGATCTGCAACGCCGGCCCCGCCAATTGGACCAGCTCTTGGACCTCATGGAGTTTCAGCACCTAAGTTCGTGCAGGAATTCAATGACAGAACAAAGAGCATGGAAAAGGGACTTATCATCCCTGTAGTTATCACTGTATATCAGGATAAATCTTACACATTCATTCTTAAGACACCGCCAGCAGCTGTTCTTATCAAGAAGGCTGTCGGAATTCAGAAGGGTTCCGGCAATCCGCTTCGCGACAAGGTAGGAACTCTCTCACGCAAGAGTCTTGAGGAAATCGCAGCTCAGAAGCTTCCTGACCTTAATGCAAATGATATTGAGGCTGCAAAGAAAACTATCGCCGGTACTGCACGCAGTATGGGTGTAGAAGTGGAGGCTGAATAATGAAGCACGGAAAGAAATACCTCGCAGCATTGGAAAAGTACGATGTAACAAAGCACTATGGTGTTTCAGAAGCTTGTCAGCTTGTGAAGGATCTTCACTACGTAAAGTTTGACGAGACTGTAGAACTTTCTGTAACTCTTCGCCTTGAGAAGAACCAGACTGTTCGTGATACACTCGTATTCCCCCATCAGTTTACCAGTGAAAAGCGCGTTCTTGTTTTCTGTAAGGAAGAGCGTGTAAAGGAAGCTTTGGAAGCTGGTGCCACATATGCAGGTTCAACAGAGTACATCGACAAGGTAAAGGGCGGTTGGCTCGACTTTGACGTTGCTGTAGCTACTCCTGACATGATGAAGGACGTTGGTCGTCTTGGTATGGTTTTGGGCCGCAAAGGTCTTATGCCTAACCCAAAGACAGGTACTGTTACTCCTAACATTGCACAGGCTGTTGCAGAACTCAAGAAGGGTCGTACAGAATTCCGTGCCGACAAGGGCGGAGTAGTACACATTCCGGTAGGAAAGGTTTCTATGGATGCAAAAGACACCGCAGAAAACGTTTCTACATTCCTTACTGAACTTGAACGCAAGAAGCCTGCAGATGCAAAGGCTGGTTTCGTACGCTCTGTGTCCATTAGTTCTTCTATGGGTCCTGGCGTTTGGGTAGACTTCAAGGAGGAAGAATAATGGCTATAATGGCAAAGAAATTCCAGGCTGCAAAAACAGCTGCTATTGAAGATGCTAAGAAAGTACTCAGCGGTTACAGCAATTTTATTTTTATTGACTACCGCGGACTTTCTGTAGAGCAGATTACAAAGCTTCGCCATTCACTTCGCGAAAAGAACGCACAGCTTAAGGTTATTAAAAACACTTTTGCCCGCGTAGCTTTCGATGAAATGAAGAACGACGCTGTAGCTGAATATCTTTCAGGACCAACAGCAATTGCTATGGTTGGTGAAGAAGCTAACGAAGCTGCAAAAGTAATGTTCGATTTCACAAAAGAAGCTCCTACTCTCGTAGTAAAGGGTGCTTGGGTAGAAAACGAGCTTTATGATGCTGCAAAGATCGAAGCTTTCTCAAAGCTCCCTGGAAAGAAGCAGCTTATTGCTATGATTATGTCTGCTATCAATGGTCCTGCACGCAAACTTGCCGGAACATTGCAGGCGTATGTTGAAAAGAGACAGAACGAGGGAGACAGTGCTCCTGCTGCAGAAGCGGCACCTGCATCTGAACCCGCTGCTGAGGCACCTGCTGCCGAAGCCGCACCTGCACCTGCTGCTGAGTAAGCACGGTAAAGGTTCTTTTTGTAACTGCGGTCAGGCTTCATAGCTGTCGACTGTCCGCAGATAAATACCGGGTTGGTCCGGTATACCCGTCATACAGATAAAAAGAAATGGTTTGTTTCTTTCTGTAGCGGAACGTAATTTATTTTATGGAGAAGACAATATGGCAGCTCTCACAAATGATGAAATTCTTGAAGCAATCGCAAACATGACAGTTCAGCAGGCCGCTGATCTCGTAAAGGCAATGGAAGAAAAGTTCGGCGTTTCTGCCGCAGCTCCTGTTGCTGTTGCTGCTGCTGGTCCTGCAGCTGCTGCTGAAGAGCAGACAGAGTTCACTGTAACACTCGAGTCAGTTGACGCTGCAAAGAAAATTGCAGTTATCAAGGCTGTTCGCGCAATTACAGGTCTTGGACTTGGTGAAGCAAAAGCTCTTGTTGAAGGTGCACCGAAAGTTCTTAAGGAAGGCATTTCCAAGGCTGATGCTGACAAGATCGTTGCTGACATCGAAGCAGCCGGCGGAAAGGCAAGCAAGAAATAATTTGTTCGCTTTAACGCATCAAGATTTACATAATATGATCCCGGCTTGCCGGGGTTGATTACTCAAAACTTGAAAATCAAGCTTCAGGGAAGTTGTATCTTTCCTGAAGCTTTAGGCGTCATAAAACACCATTAGTCAGAAGAAGTGACGCGCCCTTTCTGCAAACGGACTGAAACGTCTGTCAGGACACCGGTTCTTGTGCTGAGCAAAGTTTTTGCTTGTAGCAGTTCCGGGTGTACCAGTTTTTAACACCGCAGAGGTATTTGATGTTCGCAAAGAGCAAAAAGATTGTACGTCAGTATATTGGAAAAGATATCCAGGATTTCATGGAACTTCCCAATCTTATCGACATTCAGCTTTCTTCATACGAGGAATTCATTCAGAAAGAAAGACTGGATAAAAATGAGCCGTTATTGAATCAGGGACTTCAGGAAGTCTTCACTTCGACTTTCCCGATTGAAAGTCCTGCCGGCGACATGACTCTCGAATATGAATTTTATGAGTTGGATTATGCCAACATAAAGTTCAGCGAACTTGAATGTAAGAAGAAAGGATTGACTTATGCTGTTCCGCTTAAGGCACGCATCAATCTTAACTTCAAGGAATCTGGAGCGATTCTTCAGAAAGATATTTATATGGGTGATATCCCTCTTATGACAGACCGCGGAACCTTCGTAATTAACGGAGCTGAGCGTGTAGTTGTAAGCCAGATTCACCGTTCTCCTGGAGTTATTTTCCAGCATGAGAAAAATGTTTATTCCAGCCGCATTATTCCATACCGCGGATCATGGCTTGAATTTGAAATTGACCAGAAAAAAGAACTTATATACGCAAAAATCGACCGCAAAAAGAAGATTTTGGGAACTATTTTCCTTCGTGCACTTGGATATTCAACTCGTGAAGAAATAATCCGCTGCTTCTATCTTACAGAAGAAGTTGAGGTTCCTTCTGATTCAGCAAAGCGTGATGAACTTGTAGGAAAAGTTCTTGCAGATGCTGTTGTTGTAAAAGATGAGTCTACAGGCGAAGAAAACAGATTGTTCCGCGCGGGTGAAAAACTTCATCCCCATGACATAGATGATCTTGTTGTAAACGGCGTAAAGAAGATTACTGTAATCAAGTTCAATGCAAAAAAACATCCCGACAGCAAGGAAGAAAGAAATCCTTCTCTTGACAGCGAGATGATTGTCAACTGTTTTGAGCGTGAAGAAATTATCTTTGTTAAGGACGGAGCCAATGCTACAGATGAGCCAACAAAGGAAGACTGTATTTCCAAGGTTTATGCTGTTCTTATGCCGGGAGAGCCTATTACTGTTGAGGCTGCCGAAAAAGATCTTACAAGCATGTTCTTTAGCCTTCGCCGCTATGATTTGGGCCGTGTTGGACGCTACAAGCTTAATAAAAAGTTCGACTATGCAGAGCCTGTTGATGATCTTACCCTTATAAAGGAAGACATTATTCAGACTATGAAGCATCTTATAGAAATTTATGTAGGCGATGAACCTCTTGATGATATTGATCACCTTGGTAACCGCCGCGTACGTTCTGTAGGAGAACTTCTTACAAATCAGTTCAAGACTGCATTTGCCCGCATGGAACGCATTGCAAAAGACAGAATGAATCTTAAAGAAACTGAGACACTTAAGCCGCAGGATCTTATTTCAATAAAACCAATTGTTTCTTCTATAAAAGAGTTCTTTGGTTCATCACAGCTTTCACAGTTTATGGATCAGTGTAATCCGCTTGCTGAGCTTACACACAAACGCCGTCTTAATGCTTTGGGACCGGGCGGACTTTCCAGAGACCGTGCTGGTTTCGAAGTTCGTGACGTTCACTACACACATTATGGACGCATGTGCCCGATTGAAACTCCTGAAGGACCGAACATTGGTCTTATTGTTTCTCTCGCTATCTTTACACGCGTCAATGAATACGGATTCCTCGAAGAACCGTACCGTCGTGTTGTTGACGGAAAGGCCACAAACGAAGTTGATTACCTTTCTGCTATGGATGAAGACAAGTATTCTATCGGACAGGTTACAGAAGGTATGAAGAGCGACGGATCTTTCCCGACTGATCTGGTTTCCTGCCGCCAGCGCGGTGACTATACCAGCCGTTCTCCGAAGGATATCCAGTACATGGATGTTTCTCCACGTCAGGTAATTTCTGTTTCTGCTTCCCTTGTTCCGTTCCTTGAACACGACGATGCTAACCGTGCTTTGATGGGTTGTAACATGCAGCGCCAGGCCGTTCCTCTTCTTTTCCCGGAGCCTCCTCATGTAGGTACAGGTATGGAACAGAAGACTGCTTACGATTCAGGCGTTCTTATCAAGGCAAAGCGCGATGGAGAAGTTGTCTGGGTAGAAAGTGACCTGGTAAAGGTAAAACCTGCAGGAGCAAAAGCCGGTGAACTTGATGAGTATCCTCTCCTTAAGTACCAGAAAACAAACAGCGATACATGTAACCACCAGAGACCGACTGTTCAGGTTGGCGAAAAAGTAAAGAAGGGTGACGTTCTTGCAGACGGACCTGCTACTTTCAACGGTGAACTTGCTCTCGGAAGAAATATTCTTGTCGGATTCGTTCCGTGGAATGGATACAACTACGAGGATGCTGTTCTTATAAGCCAGCGTGTTGTAAAAGAAGATATGTACACTTCTGTACATATTCATGAGTTCCAGACAGAAATCCGTGAAACAAAGCTTGGTCCCGAAAAGATTACCCGCGATGTTCCGAATACTGCAGAAAAGACACTTGATAATCTTGATGCAGAAGGTATTGTCCGCGTAGGTGCAAAAGTCCGTTCAGGAGATATTCTTGTTGGAAAAGTAACTCCAAAGAGTGAAACAGAGACAACTCCGGAATTCAAACTGTTGAATTCAATCTTCGGTGAAAAGGCAAAAGAAGTACGCGATACTTCACTTCGTCTTCCGCACGGAGTTCAGGGTGTTGTAATTGACATCCAGCGTCTCAAGAGAACAGAAGGCGACGAACTTAACCCCGGTGTTGATGAAGTAGTCAAAGTTGTTATTGCCGACAAGAGAAAGCTTGTTGTTGGTGATAAGATGGCCGGACGCCACGGAAATAAGGGAGTTGTTGCAAGAATTCTTCCTGTAGAAGACATGCCTTACCTTGATGACGGTACCCCGCTTGATGTTTGTCTTAACCCGCTTGGTGTTCCTTCACGTATGAATATCGGACAGATTATGGAATCTGAACTTGGCCGTGCAGGTCTTGTTCTGAATGAATTCTATAATTCCCCGGCTTTCCAGACACCTTCACAGGAGCAGATTGCCGAAAAGCTTAAGGAAGCAGGACTTAGTTCTGACTGTAAGCAGCTTGTTCATGACGGATTTACCGGTGAAACTTTCGTTAACCCGATTTTTGTCGGTGTAATTTACTTTATGAAGCTTCACCACCTTGTTGACGACAAGATGCATGCCCGTTCAACAGGTCCTTATTCTCTTGTTACACAGCAGCCGTTGGGAGGAAAAGCCCAGTTCGGAGGCCAGCGTCTTGGAGAAATGGAAGTTTGGGCTCTTGAAGCTTACGGTGCAGCCAATACACTTCAGGAAATGATGACAATCAAGTCCGATGATATGAACGGCCGTTCTAAAGTTTATGAATCAATTGTAAAGGGTGATCCAAGTGCTCCAATCGGAGTTCCGGAATCATTCAACGTTTTGGTACAGGAACTTCGCGGTCTTGCGTTGGATTTCACTATCTATGATGATAAGGGAAAACAGATTGCCCTTACTGAAAGAGACCAGGAACTGATCGATAAGGCAGGTTCCGGTTTTGACAAGGAGAACGATAATGCGTGACATTCAGGATTTCGCCAGTCTTAAAATAAAACTTGCATCGCCGGACAATATCCGTGCATGGTCTTACGGTGAAGTAAAAAAGCCTGAGACAATAAACTATAGAACACTCAGACCGGAGCGTGACGGCCTTTTCTGTGAACGCATTTTCGGAACCACAAAGGAATGGGAATGCTACTGCGGAAAATTCAAGAGCATCCGTTACAAGGGTGTTATCTGTGACCGCTGTGGTGTTGAAGTTACCCACTTTAAAGTACGCCGCGAGAGAACTGGACACATTGAACTTGCAGCTCCGGTAAGCCACATCTGGTATTACCATTCAGTTCCGAGCCGTATGGGTCTTTTGCTTGATCTTCAGGTTGCAGCACTCCGTTCGGTACTTTACTACGAGAAGTATATCGTAATTGATCCGGGCGATACTGACCTTAAAAAGAACCAGCTTCTCACTGAAGACGAGTATATGGAAGCTCAGGAACGCTACGGCGGTTCGTTTACTGCCGGCATGGGTGCAGAAGCCATAAAGACTTTGCTCGAAAACCTTGATCTTGATGCTCTTGCAGCGGAATTGCGTGCAAAGATGATAGAAAAGGGGCCAAAGAGCGACAAGCATCTTCTTCGCCGCATAGAGATTGTTGAGAACTTCCGCTCTTCAGAAAACAAGGCATCATGGATGATTCTTGACGTTGTTCCTGTAATTCCGCCGGAACTTCGACCTATGGTTCAGCTTGACGGAGGACGTTTTGCAACTTCCGACCTGAACGACCTTTACCGCCGCGTAATAAACAGAAATAACCGTCTCAAGAGACTTCAGCAGCTTTCTGCCCCGGATATTATTATCCGCAACGAAAAGCGCATGCTTCAGGAAGCCGTAGATGCACTCTTTGACAACAGCAAGCGCAAGCAGCGTGTCGTTAAGGGAGCATCAAGCAGACCGCTCAAGTCAATCAGTGACATGCTTAAGGGAAAGCAGGGACGCTTCCGCCAGAATCTTCTTGGTAAGCGTGTTGACTACTCAGGACGTTCAGTTATTGTTGTAGGTCCGGAACTTAAGCTCTGGCAGTGTGGTCTTCCTGAAAAAATGGCACTTGAACTTTTCAAGCCGTTTATAATGAAGAAACTTGTAGACAAGGGTGTTGTATTTAACATTAAAAAGGCAAAGATGCTTGTAGAAAGCGAGTCTGCCGAAGTATATGCAATTCTTGATGAAGTTGTACGCGAACATCCTGTTATGCTTAACCGTGCTCCTACACTCCACCGACTTGGAATTCAGGCATTTGAACCTGTTCTTGTTCCGGGAAAGGCACTTAAGCTTCATCCTCTTGCATGTAAGGCTTTTAACGCTGACTTCGACGGTGACCAGATGGCTATCCATGTTCCTCTTACGCAGGCAGCACAGATGGAATGCTGGACACTCATGCTTTCTGCAAGAAACCTTCTTGACCCTGCAAACGGAAATACTATTGTTTATCCTTCACAGGATATGGTTCTTGGAATCTACTATATGACTTCCATTAAGCCGAACGCAAAGGGAACAGGAAAACTCTTCAGTTCAACTGATGAAGTTCGTCTTGCTGCTATGTCCGGTGCTATCGAATGGCAGGCAGAAATCAAGATTCACAAGGCTGTTCTCAATAAGTGCGTAAGCGGAGACGAAGATCCTGACGGACGCTATATTCTTACTTCAGCCGGTCGTCTTGCATTCAACGAGTCTATGCCTGCAGAAGTTGACTATTACAATGAACTTCTTGGTGACAAAAAGCTCAAGAAGATGATTGAAAGCGTTTATCACAATGAGCAGACCAGTGACAAGGCAGTCAAGGCTCTTATCGAAGCAAAGTATCCGTTCGAAAAACTTTCTGCCGAAGTAATGGACAAGGTAATGGGAGACGCACTTCTTATTAAGCAGATTAATAAGATTTACAACCGCGAAACTCCTATAGAAGAAAATGTTCTGCGCAAGCTGATTATCAGCCTTTATGCAACTGACAGGGCATGGCTTACAATCCAGATGCTTGATGCAATCAAAGCCTGCGGTTACAAAAATGCTACGTTCTACGGTGCAACGCTCTCTATGGATGACATCCTTGTTCCGGCAGAGAAAAAAGCTATGGTTGACAAGGCCAATAAAGAAGTTGAAGACATCGTTAGCCAGTGGTCACGCGGTGCTATTACACAGGACGAACGCTATAACCGCGTAACTGAAGTTTGGGAAAGAACAAACGAAAAGCTCACCAACATAATGATGGACAATCTTGCCAAGGACAAGGACGGATTCAATACTATCTACATGATGGCTACATCCGGTGCCCGTGGTTCCAAGAAACAGATTTCACAGCTGGCCGCAATGCGCGGACTTATGCAGAAACCTAACGGAGACATCATTGAGCTTCCTATCCGTGCAAACTTTAAGGAAGGACTTTCCGTTATTGAATTCTTTATTTCTACAAACGGTGCCCGTAAGGGACTTTCCGATACAGCTCTCAAAACAGCCGACGCCGGTTACATGACACGCCGTCTTGTTGATGTTGCCCAGGACGTTGTTGTAAATGAAGATGACTGCGGAACCATCAACGGTATTGATTACACGGCAATTAAGGACGGAGACACTGTTGTTGTGCCTCTTGCTACAAGAATTGCCGGTCACTATACAATCGAGCGCGTTCTTGACCCTGTAAGCGGTGAATTGCTCTGCGATGTTAACCAGTACATTGACGAGGCTCTTGCCCAGAAGATTGACAAGGCAGGTGTAGAAAAAGTAAAACTCCGCACAGTTCTTACCTGCGAAAGCAAGCATGGAATCTGTGTAAAGTGTTACGGAAAAGACCTTGCTCGCAACAAAATTGTTGAAATCGGTGAAGCAGTCGGAATAATCGCTGCACAGTCAATCGGTCAGCCTGGTACGCAGCTTACCCTTCGTACATTCCATACCGGAGGAGCTGCTGAAAAGACAACAGAAGACAACCACATCGCAATGAAGTATCCTGTATATATTCAGAGCGTTGAGGGAACTCACGTTGTTATGGATAACGGAAACTGGCTGTTTACACGCCGCGGTTCAATGGTTGTAACAAAACTGTTCAACAAGTATGGTTTTGAGCCTTCTGATGAACTTCTTGTTACCGACGGAGCCCGTGTCCGCAAGGATAATGTAATTTTCAAGCATAACGGCGAAGAAGTAAAAGCTTCTGATAACGGACGCATTATTATACGCGACAATACCGTTTATCTTACAAGCAATGACCAGAAGATAGAGATTGTCAACGGTTCAATAGTTTACTCACAGTATGTTTCAGCCGGATGCGTAGCCGACACGAATGTTCCCATCGGTGAATTCGATCCGTTCAGCGAACCTATTATTGCTGAAGTTTCAGGATATGTTCACTTTGAGGACATTATTACAGGATCTACTCTTCTTGAAAAAACAGATCCTCAGACAGGAGCAGTTGAGCGCCGCATAAGCGATCTTCACCTCGATGTCAAACAGCCAAGGATTATCATTACTGACGAAGACGGAAACGAAAAGGGTAGTTACCACCTTCCTGCAGGAGCAATCCTTCTTGCTTCAGACAAGCAGCAGGTAAATGCAGGAGAAACTCTTGCAAAGATTGCCAAGGAAGCAAGCAAGGCTAATGATATTACCCTCGGTCTTCCGCGCGTTTCAGAACTCTTTGAAGCCCGCAGGCCAAAGAATCCGGCTGTTATCTCACAGATAACAGGAACCGTAAAGTTCGGAAAGATTGTAAAGGGTAAGAGAACTGTTATCGTAGAAGATGAATACGGCAAGGAATTCAATCACCTTGTTCCAATGACAAAACGTCTTCTTGTTCGTGACGGAGATACAGTCGAAGCTGGTGAAAAGCTCAGTGACGGTTCTATTGATGCACACGACGTTCTGTCTGTTTTGGGTGAAGATTCCCTGCAGAACTTCCTTATGGATGAAATTCAGTCCGTTTACCGTGCACAGGGTGTAGACATCAACGACAAGCATATCGGAACAATTATCCGTCAGATGCTTAAGAAAGTAGAAATTGTGTCTGTAGGAGATACAAAGTTTATCTACGGCCAGTCAGTTGACAAGTACACATTCCATGAAGAAAATGAGCGCGTTATTGAAGAAGGCGGACAGCCAGCCATAGCACGCCCGATGTTCCAGGGAATTACAAAGGCAGCTTTGGCAACTGATTCGTTTATTTCTGCATCTTCTTTCCAGGAGACAACACGCGTTCTTACAAATGCGGCAATTGCAGGTTCAATCGATCACCTTCACGGACTTAAGGAAAACGTTATTATCGGTCATATGATTCCTGCCGGAAGTGGTATGCGCCAGTATCATAACGTTAAGCTTTCTGACTCTTCTACGGCCGACCTTGATGCCAAGATGGAAGAGATCCTTGAACAGCGTCGTATAGAAAAAGCCCTTGCAGCCGAGACAATGGACACAATGTCTGCCGGAATGGAAGGAAACGACGAGGACTAGTAAAGATTCATCCCTGAAAATTCAATTTTTGGGGATGAATTCAGTTATTTATGCCGGATTTAGCGGAATTCTATTGACGGAAAACAGTTGAATTCGGTATTATATATAGACTTATCTTCTCTTTTCAGGGAATTAACATGTTTATTTTGTCCGAGGTGCTGCTCGGCGGTTAAATAGGAGAATAGGCCGATGCCTACAATTAATCAATTGATTCGTAAGGGTCGTCAGACGTCAGCAAACAGAACTAAAGCTCCCGCGCTTGAGTCCTGTCCGCAGAAACGTGGAGTATGTACTCGCGTTATGACTCAGACACCGAAAAAACCGAACTCGGCTCTTCGTAAGATTGCCCGTGTTCGCTTGAGCAATGGTATTGAAGTTACTGCGTATATTCCTGGAATTGGACACAACCTCCAGGAGCACTCTGTTGTGCTTGTACGTGGTGGACGTGTAAAGGATCTTCCTGGTGTTCGCTATCACATTATTCGCGGAACAAAGGATACTCTTGGTGTTGACGGACGCAAGCGTGCCCGCTCAAAGTATGGTGCCAAGAAGCCTAAGGCATAATTTTAAGGAGGTTAAATTACTATGGGAAGACATAAGAAATCAGTTAACCGCCCGGTTATGCCAGACGAAAGATATAACAGTGTTGTTATCTCTAAGTTCGTTACCCGCATGATGCTTGACGGAAAGAAACAGACCTGCCAGAAGATTATATATGATGCTTTTGACAAACTTAAGGCAAAGACAGACAAGGATCCTCTTGAAGTATTCCTGAAGGCCCTTGAGAATGTAAAGCCGATGGTAGAAGTAAAGAGCCGCCGTGTTGGTGGAGCTACATATCAGGTACCTATCGAAATTCGCGATAGCCGCCGTGAAGCTCTTGCAATGCGCTGGATGATCACTGCAGCACGCTCACGTTCTGGACACGGAATGGCAGAGACTCTTGCAGCTGAACTTTTTGATGCATTCAACAACACTGGTTCTGCTTACAAGAAGAAGGAAGATACACACAAGATGGCAGAAGCAAACAAGGCTTTTGCACACTACCGCTGGTAGTTCTTCTTTTTCTTTTTGAAAAGGCGCTGTTTTTTATAAATGGCGCCTTTTTTATATTTAAATATTAAAAAAACTGCTTTTTTATTTGCAGAATAAACATTTACCTATTGAATAAATTTGTTAAAAAGTGTATAAAATATGCACCGTATACGCCCGAAGTGGGTGTTGAAAGCGCGTTTTGCGCCAGAGGGTTCTTTGAGATGTCAGACGGACAATTTTGTAGGTTGTCCGGTGGTTGCCGTAAAGCTGACTGTACTACACAACAGTCTTCAGGTTGCCACACCCCCTAGTGCAGAAAGTTCCGCCGTTGGCGGGGCTTCAATTGGTTAAGTATTTCGGGTTTCTGACAGAGTTTGCAAATGCAAACGATATTTACGCCAGTAAATTGGAAGGTTCGTAATACCAGACCGGTTATCAAAATAACTTGATGATGTTAGGTGGTAGCGGCCAACTGCTTCGAATAGATGAAACAGAAATTGTTAGTTGCCCGTTACATAATAATCATCTCTTTTACTTGGTAAAGTGTGTATGCGAAAGCATCGTTCATTTTTTATGCGCGGTGTTTTCTGGCTTAAAGTGCAGCACATAAAAAATACATATGCCGCAGGTTTATTTACCTGTAGAGCAAGGAGAAAATCATGGCAAAGGAAGAGTTCAACAGAACCAAACCTCACATGAACGTTGGAACCATCGGTCACGTTGACCATGGTAAGACCACATTGTCTGCAGCTATCACTGCTTACTGTGCAAAGAAGTATGGTGATAAGCTTCTGAAGTACGATGAAATCGACAATGCACCTGAGGAAAAGGCTCGTGGTATTACTATCAACAGCCGTCACCTTGAGTATCAGTCAGACAAGCGTCACTATGCACATATTGACTGCCCGGGACATGCTGACTACATCAAGAACATGATTACTGGTGCTGCACAGATGGATGGAGCTATTCTCGTAGTTTCTGCTCCTGATTCTGTTATGCCTCAGACTAAGGAACACCTTCTTCTTGCACGCCAGGTTGGCGTTCCCAAGATTATTGTATTCCTTAACAAGGTTGACCTCGTAGACGATCCAGATCTTCTTGAACTCGTTGTTGAAGAAGTAAAGGACACTCTTCAGGGTTACGGATTCTCTGCTGATACACCAATCATCCAGGGATCTGCATTCAAAGCTCTTAACGAGTCTGACAATCCTGAGAACACAAAGTGTATCGAAGAGCTTCTTAAAGCTATGGATACATGGTTTGATGATCCTGTTCGCGACGATGAAAAGCCGTTCCTTATGCCTATTGAAGACATCTTCACAATCACAGGACGTGGAACTGTTGTTACTGGTCGTATCGAGCGCGGTGTTGTTCACATGGGTGACGCTGTTGAAATCGTTGGTATCCGCCCGACACAGGCTTCTACTGTAACTGGTATCGAAATGTTCAACAAGACACTTAACGAAGGTATGGCTGGAGACAACGCTGGTATTCTTCTTCGTGGTGTTGAAAAGAAAGATGTTATTCGCGGACAGGTTCTCGCTGCTCCCGGAAGCATTCACCCGCACACAAAGTTCGAAGCTCAGATCTACGTTCTTTCAAAGGAAGAAGGTGGACGCCACAGCCCGTTCTTTACAGGTTACCGCCCACAGTTCTACTTCCGCACTACAGATATCACTGGTACTGTAGAACTCGAACCAGGAACAGACATGGTAAAACCTGGTGACAACGTAAAGATCATTGGTGAGCTTATTCACCCGATTGCTATGGATGAGGGACTTAAGCTTGCTATCCGTGAGGGTGGACGCACAATCGCCTCTGGTCAGGTTACAAAGATTATTGAGTAGTTTATAATCAGAAATCGGGGTTTGTACCCCGGTTTCTGACTGGAGGAATGATGGCAAACGATAAGATTCGTGTAAGACTTCGTGCTTTTGACGTAGCTCTTATCGATCAGAGTGCAAAAGATATCGTACAGCAGGTTCAGAAGGCTGGAGCAAAGGTTTCAGGACCAATCCCCCTTCCAACAAGAATTAATAAGGTTACAGTTCTTCGTTCACCTTTTGTTAACAAGAAGTCACGTGAACAGTTTGAGATGCGTACACACAAACGCCTTATTGACATATTCGAGCCCAGTTCTGAAGTGATGGATTCACTTATGAAGCTTGAGCTTCCTGCCGGTGTTGATGTAGAGATTAAACAGTAATTGCGGAAACCTAGTTTCCAAAAATAAACGGTAACGGTCCCCTGGATCGGGGATGGCGGCCGAAGGGAAGTAAAGGAAATCCTGATCTTCCTAAATAGGAGTATTCAGATGAAAGGTCTGATAGCAAAAAAAGTAGGAATGACACAAGTTTTCGACGAAAACGGTAATCTGACACCAGTAACCGTGATCCGCGTCGAGCCCAACACTGTTGTTGCTACAAAGACAGAGGAAAAGTGCGGCTACAACGCTATTGTTCTTGGTCTTGAAGATCTCAAGGCAAACAAGGCAAGCAAGCCTTATGCAAAGCAGTTTCCTGAGGACATTACACCAAAACGTCATCTTAAAGAATTTCGCGATTTTGAAGGCGATGTAAAAGTTGGCGACCAGATTGGTGTCGAAATGTTTGAGAAAATTCGTTTCATCGATGTGACCGCTACCTCTAAGGGTAAGGGATTCCAGGGTGTAATGAAGAGATGGGGTTTCCATGGTGGACGTGCAACACACGGTTCTAAGTTCCATCGTGAGGCCGGTGGTACTGGATGCAGTACAACTCCTGGACACACACTTAAGAATATTAAGATGCCTGGTCACATGGGTTTTGAGCGTGTAACAGTACAGAATCTCAAGGTTGTAAAAGTAGACCCTGAGCTTAAAGTTTTGATGGTTCGTGGAGCAGTTCCTGGGAACAAAGATTGCACACTTATCGTTAAGGCTGCAGTCAAGAAATAAGGTCGAGGAATAGTATGGAAAAGAAAGTCTATTCAATCGATGGTAAAGAACTCAGGACAATCAATCTTGATGATAAAATTTTCGGACTCCCAGTCAACGAAGATGTTATCTACTACGCCATCACTAACGAATTAGCAAATAAACGCGTTGGAACAGCATGCACAAAAACACGTGCTGAAGTTCATGGAAGCAATGCAAAGCCGTACAAACAGAAGGGAACTGGTAACGCCCGCCGTGGTGATAAAAAGTCTCCTATCACAGTAGGCGGTGGTATTGTATTTGGACCAAGACCCCGTGATTACAGCTATGCAATTCCTAAGAAAGAAAAGCGTCTTGCAATGAAAACAATTCTTAGCCTTCAGGCTCAGAGCGACAGACTCACTGTTGTGGAAGATTTCACTGTAGAAAGCGGTAAGACAAAGGATCTTGTAAAAATTCTTAACAATTTTACTAAAGGTGAGCGCACTGTTATCCTTCTTAAGGATGATGACAAGCTTATCAAACAGGCTGGAAGAAACCTTCCGAATGTTTATTTCCTTTCTTTCAATCGTCTTCGTGCACATGACCTTTTCTATGGAAGAAAAGTAATTATGCTTGAAGGTGCTGCAAAGAATCTTTCAGAATTCTATGCCGAAGATAAGGAGGCAAAATAATGACATTCGAAGATGTTCTTATTGAACCGATTCTTTCAGAGAAAGCAACAGCACTTCGCGACCAGAATAAGTATACATTCAAGGTTGCTTCTTCTGCGACAAAGATACAAATAAAAGAAGCTGTACGCAAACTTTTCAATGTAAAAGTTGAAGACTGCACAACAGTCAATGTACAGGGAAAAATGAAACGGGTTCGTGGAAGACCTGGAAGAACTGCCAGCTACAAGAAAGCTATCGTTAAGCTTGCTCCTGGCGAAACAATTAAGGTGTTTGAAGGCGCTTGAGCCTTTGAACAGTAAATAAGGGGAACCATATGGCTCTTAAGATATATAAGCCTTATTCAAAAGGTACACGTGGCCGTGTTGACTTGGTACGTGAAGAACTGACAGCCGATAAACCCGAAAAAAGCCTGACTTCAGGTCGCGCTGCTAAAGCAGGACGTGGAGCTGGCGGACGTATTTCTGTACGTCACCAGGGTGGTGGTCATAAGAGAAAGTATCGTGAAATCGATTTCAGACGCGATAAGCACGGTATTCCTGGAACTGTCAAGACAATTGAGTACGATCCGTTCCGCAGTGCGGACATCGCTCTTATTGCCTATGCTGACGGTGAAAAGCGCTACATAATTGCTCCAAAGGGACTGACTGTTGGTCAGAAAATTATGTCTGGCGAAAATGCTGCTCCTACTGTAGGAAATGCACTTCCGCTTTCTGCAATTCCTGTTGGATTTACAGTTCATAACATTGAGCTTACACTTGGTCGTGGCGGACAGCTTGTTCGTTCTGCAGGTGCCGGTGCTCTTGTTGCTGCAAAAGAAGGTGAGTATGTAACTATTCGTCTTCCTTCCAGTGAACTTCGCCGTATTAACGGAAAGTGCTATGCAACAATCGGTATTGTAGGAAACGAAGATCGTATGAATACAAAGCTTGGAAAAGCTGGCCGCAACAGATGGCGCGGTATTCGTCCGACAGTTCGTGGTATGGCTATGAACCCTGTTGATCATCCGCTTGGTGGTGGAGAAGGCGCCGGTAAGGGACACAATCCTGTTACTCCTTGGGGACAGCCTTGTAGAGGTTATAAGACCCGTAACAAGAGAAAGACCTCTGATCGGTTCATTATTAGTCGCCGCAAGAAGTAGCGTAGGAGTTAATTGTGTCTAGATCAGTTAAGAAAGGACCTTTTGTTGAGAAGTCTCTCTACAAAAAGGTTAACGAAATGAACAAATCAACGGCAGCTGATAAGAAAATAATAAAAACTTATTCCCGCTGCTCTACAATCATCCCTGAAATGGTAGGAAATACAATTTCAGTGCATAACGGTAAGTCATGGATTCCTGTATATGTTACGGAAAACCTTGTCGGCCACAAGCTCGGCGAGTTCGCTGCAACACGTACATTCAAAGGACATGGCGGTTCAGATAAATCAGCTGGTAAGAAATAGGAGTGGATATTATGGCTGAAAAGAAAGGTTATGTAGCCACAACTAAATTTCTTATTGCATCACCTACAAAGGTTCGTCCTGTAGCTAATGTGATCAAAAGAAAATCTTGTGCTGAAGCTATGGCTATCCTCGATGTCATGCCTCAGAAGGGTGCAAAGCTTATAAACGGTACTTTAAAGTCTGCCGTTGCAAATGCACTTAATAAAAACAAGAAGCTTGATGAAGATATGCTTTACGTTAAGGAAATCCGTATTGATGAAGGTCCAAGACTCAAGAGAGTTTGGTTCCGTGGTCGCGGACGTGCTGATCAGCTCCTGAAGCGCATGTGCCATATCACCGTTGTAGTTGACGAAAAGGCGGGAAAGTAAAGTGGGTCAGAAAGTTAATCCTATCGGTTTACGCCTTGGTGTAAACAAAACATGGCAGTCTCGTTGGTATGCAGGTCCCCGTGAATACGCGGATTTGTTTTTGGAAGATGTAAAAATCCGCAAGCTTGTCGGACTTCTTCCTGAATGCAAGAATGCTGATATTGCTGAAATTGAAATCGTACGTCACCCGCAGCGTGTTACAATTGTAATTCATACAGCACGCCCAGGTGTGATTATCGGTGTAAAGGGCGCTACAATCGAAAAGATAAGCGCAGATATCCAGAAGCAGTTGACAAAAAAGGTACAGATCAAGATTAAAGAAGTGAAACGTGCCGAAATCAACGCTTCTCTCATTGCACAGAATGTTGGTCGCCAGCTTGCAGGACGCGGTTCTTTCCGCAAGGCACTCAAGCAGGCTTCTGCAAACGCAATGAAGGCCGGAGCTCAGGGTATTAAAATCCGTATTTCCGGACGTCTTGCAGGTGCAGATATGACTCGCTCTGAAGAGCATAAGGAAGGACGTGTTCCTCTTCATACTCTTCGTGCCGACATTGACTACGGTACATTCGAAGCTCTTACTACATACGGTAAGATTGGTATCAAGGTCTGGGTGTACAATGGAATGAACTACGGTCGCGAGCAGAACGAAGACGCAGGTGATATTGTAAAGAAGCCACGTCGCGAGCGCTCAAACGGTGATCGTGGACGCAGAAATGATTCTGCACGCGCCCCGAAAGCTGAGGGAGGAAAAGTAGAAAATGCTTAGTCCTAAAAGAGTTGCTCACCGCAAGGTTCAGCGCGGTCGTCCGACAGGAAACGCAACACGTGATAATTTTGTAGACTTTGGCGAAGTCGCTTTGGTTGCTATGGAGCCGGTTTGGCTTAGCGCAAAGCATATTGAAGCAGCTCGTGTTGCTATCAACCGCTGTATTAACCGTCAGGGCCAGTTGTGGACTCGTATTTTCCCTGATAAGCCGGTTTCAAAGAAGCCTGCTGACACCCGCATGGGAAAGGGAAAGGGAGCTCCGGAATTCTGGGCCGCAGTTATAAAACCAGGTATGATTTTGTTTGAAGTAGGTGGAGTAGACAAAAAACTCGCTGAAAAGGCTATGCACCTTGCTGCAAGCAAACTGCCAATCAAGACAAAAGTGGCATTCCGCCCGACTGTGATGTAAGGAGTAAAAGATGGCTGATTCAAAGAAAAAGAATTACAAGGATCTTTCTTATTCCGAACTTGTAACAAAGCGGAATGAACTTAAGAAAAGCTACATGGACCTTCGCTTTCAGGCTATTACAGGACATGTAGAGAACCCAATGCAGAAGCGTACAATTCGCCGCGAGATTGCGCGTCTTAATACGCTTATTCACCAGCAGGATTTGGAGAAATTCAGAGCCGCAGCTGCTGAAGCTATTGCTGCAAATAACTAGGAGCTGACCCGTGGAAGAACAGAATGTGCAGAAAAAGTCTGTAAAACGTTCATTCGTAGGTATCGTCACTAGCGACAAGATGGACAAGACTATCGTTGTTTCTATTGATACAAAGAAGATGGACCGTCTCTACAAGAAATATGTTACACGGACCAAGAAATGCAAGGCTCATGATGAAAAGAACGAAGCCCATGAGGGTGACACAGTTCGTATCGTTGAATGTAGCCCAATCAGCAAAGACAAGTGCTGGCGTCTTGATGCAATCATCGAGAAGGCCAAATAACCAGGAGTAGAATATGCTTCAGATGCAATCAAATTTGGTTGTTGCCGATAACTCCGGTGCCAAGCTGGTTCAGTGCATTAAGGTTTTGGGTGGTTCACACCGCCGTTATGCAGGTATTGGTGACATTGTTGTGGTAGCTGTTAAGGAAGCGATTCCGACATCTACAATTAAGGAAGGTACTGTACAGAAGGCTGTAATCGTTCGTGTATCGAAAGAATACCGCCGCCCTGATGGAACTTACATTCGCTTTGATGATAATGCTTGTGTTATCATCGATGCTGACAAGAATCCGAAGGGAAAACGTATTTTTGGACCTGTAGCCCGTGAGCTTCGTGATATGGACTTTATGAAGATCGTATCACTTGCTCCTGAAGTTCTGTAAGGAGCCTGGAGATTATGCAGCATAAGTATAAGATCCATAAGGATGACAATGTAGAAATCATTGCTGGAAAGGACAAAGGTAAGCGCGGAACGATAGTTCGTGTTTTTGAAAAGCACAATAAAGCATGTGTTATCGTTGGCGGATGCAACTTGGTCAAGAAGGCGATGAAGAGAAGATCACAGCAGGATGCCGGTGGAATCGTTGAGATTGAGGCTCCTCTTGATATATCGAACGTAGCGCTCGTATGTAAAAAATGCGGACGCCCTGTTAGAGCAGGATATAAACTTGATGGCGACAAGAAAACTCGTGTTTGCCGCAAGTGTGGAGAAGCACTGTAATGGAAAATTACGTACCACGGCTTAAGAAAGTCTATAAGGAAAAAATCGCTCCGGAGCTCTTTAAGGAGCTTGGATACACATCCACTATGCAGATTCCGGCAATCAAAAAGGTTGTCGTAAGCATGGGTGTCGGCGAAGCTCTCACGAATAAGAAACTTCTTGATGCTGCAGTTACAGATCTCACTCAGATTACCGGCCAGAAAGCTGTTAAAACAAGAGCTAAGAAAAGTATTGCAAACTTCAAACTTCGTGAAGGCAATGAGGTTGGAGCAATGGTGACACTTCGTGGAAATATCATGTATGAATTCCTCGATCGTCTCATCAATGTTGCACTTCCTCGTGTTAAGGATTTCCGCGGAATCAAGGCAACAGGCTTTGATGGACACGGAAATTTCTCTCTTGGTATAACAGAACAGATTATCTTCCCGGAAATCGACTTCGACAAGATTGTTAAGATTGCAGGTATGAATATCAGCATCGTTACCAGTGCCCGCACTGACAGTGATGCCCGCGCTCTGTTGACTAAGTTTGGAATGCCGTTTAGGAAATAAGGAATAAGTTCATGGCTAAGAAATCAATGATTATCAAGGCGAACCGCACTCCTAAGTACAGCACTCGTAAGTACAACAGGTGTCATATTTGTGGTCGTCCTCATGGATATTTGCGGAAGTTTAAGATTTGTCGTATCTGTTTCCGTAAATTAGCTAGTGAAGGCCTTTTACCAGGCGTCACAAAATCATCTTGGTAGTGACAGGAGAATAAAATGGCAGCTTCAGACCCAATAGCAGATATGCTCGCAAAAGTCCAGAATGCGGCGAAAGTCGGTCACGAGAAGGTAGATGTTCCTACCTCTAAGATGAAACTGGAAATTGTAAAGATACTTAAGACTGAAGGTTTTATTAAAAACTTCAAGAAAGTGCAGGACGACAACGGACACAGCATTATTCGTATTTTCCTTAAGTACGATGATGCAAACAAGTCAGTTATCCATGGTATGAAGAAAATTTCTACACCTGGTCGTCGTGTTTATTCAGGTTACAAGGAATTACCGCGCGTTTACAACGGATACGGTACATTAATTGTTTCAACTTCAATCGGTGTTACAACTGGCAAAAAGGCCTCTGAAAAGTTGGTCGGCGGCGAGTTGATCTGCAACGTATGGTAATAGGAGGAAGATATGGCATCTAAGATTGGTAAGCTTCCTGTAACTATTCCTGCAGGTGTAACCGTTACTGTAGCTCCTAACCTTGTGACTGTAAAAGGTCCTAAGGGCGAGCTTAAGCAGGATGTAAACGGATTGGTTAATGTTGAAGTTAAGGGAACAGAAGTTATCGTAACTCCGGCTGACGGTTCTAAAGCTGCCAGCGCTGCACACGGACTTTACCGCAACCTTATTCACAATATGGTTACTGGTGTTTCAGCCGGTTTCTCTAAGACTCTTGTTATCACTGGTGTTGGTTACCGTGCTGAAATCCAGGGCAAGACAATCGTTATGAACTTAGGATATTCATCTGATTTCGTAGCAATGATTCCAGAGGGACTTACAGTAACTGTAGATCAGAATGGAAAACTCACAATCTCTGGTATTGACAAACAGAAGGTTGGCGAGTTCAGTGCACAGATTCGTAAATTACGTAAGCCTGAACCTTATAAGGGAAAGGGAATACGTTACGAAACCGAAGTTATCAGACGCAAAGTCGGTAAGACTGGTGTAAAATAAGGTGAATTGATATGTTCAAGAAACTTAGTGATAAAAACAGAAAGCGCCTGCACAGAAAGATTCACATTCGTAAGTCAATTTACGGTACTGCGGAACGTCCCCGCTTGACAGTGTTCAAGAGTGGTCGCAATCTTTATGCACAGGTAATCAACGATGATGAGGGCAGAACTCTTGCTGCCATCTCAACTCTGGAAAAGGATTTTATTGCACTTAAAGCCAATGTTGAAAGTGCAAAAAAACTTGGAGAAGCTTTGGGTGCACGCCTTAAGGAAAAGAACATCAATACAGTTGTGTTCGACCGTAACGGTTATCTTTATCATGGTGTTGTTAAGGCCCTTGCTGACGCTACCCGCAGTGCCGGGATTGTATTCTAGGAGTGGCTATGGAACACCAGAAGAATTTTGATAGAAAGCCTGCTGATGAATTCGTAGAGAAACTTGTAAAGTTGAACCGTACTGCTAAAACTGTAAAAGGTGGACGCAGAATGTCTTTCTCTGCTCTGACAGTTGTTGGAGACAAAAAAGGACGCATCGGATTCGGATTCGGAAAGGCAAATGATGTTACCGAAGCTATAAGGAAGAGCCTTGATAAGGCTAAGTCAAACCTTATGGTACTTCCCATGAAGAATGGTACTATTCCTCATGAGATGGTAGGAAAGTTTAAGAGCTCTTCAGTATTGCTCAAGCCTGCTTGTCCTGGTACAGGAATCATTGCAGGTGGTGCAGTTCGTGCGGTTATGGATGCGGCCGGAGTAACTGATGTTATTTCCAAGTCTTTGGGTTCAAGTACATCTGTAAATGTTGTTCGCGCAACATTTGATGCTGTAACAAACCTTATGGACGCTCGTGCTGTCGCTCAGAATCGCGGTAAGACACTCAAGGATATGTGGGGCTGATTATGGCAAAGAAGATTCGTGTTACACTCGTTAGAAGTGTTATTGGACAGAAGCCCGAAAAAAAGGCAACTGTTCGCAGTCTTGGTCTTAAAAAGATTGGTTCCACTGTTGAGCATGAAGCAACCGAGGCTATTCTTGGTATGGTAGCAGCTGTCTCACACTTGGTAAAAGTAGAGGAGATTGACTAATGGCAGATTTTATTCTTACAGCTCCTCAGGGTGCTAATAAAAAGAAGCGTATTGTTGGTCGTGGATCTTCTTCTGGACGCGGAACAACTGCAGGAAGAGGAAACAAGGGACAGCAGTCACGCTCTGGCGGAAAGACATATGTTGGATTTGAAGGCGGTCAGATGCCTCTTTATCGTCGCATCGCACGCCGTGGCTTCTCTAACTATCCTTTCAAAAAGGAATATGTTTGCTTCAATGTAGTTGAACTTGAAGAGAAGTTTGCTGACGGAGAAACCGTTAACCGCGAGTCACTTAGAGCTAAGGGTCTCGTTGGAAAAGTTATCGACGGAGTTAAAATTCTTGGTAACGGAGACCTTAAGAAAAAGCTTAATGTAGAAGTAGAAAAAGTTTCTGCTTCTGCCAAGGCAAAAATTGAGGCTGCCGGAGGAACCGTAAAAGTTTTGGTTCCGGCTGCTGAGACAAAGACTTCCGAAGAAGCAAAATAAAAGTTTGGAGTGACTAAATGGCAAACAATCCTATTGTAAATATGTTCAAAGTAAAGGAACTGCGTAACCGTATTTTCTTTACATTGCTCATTCTAGCTGTTTTCCGTCTGGGAAGTGTTCTTACTATACCAGGCATAAATGCCACATTGCTTTTGCAGTACTTTAACAGTTTTGCCAGCGGTGCGGAAAGTGCGTTTGCCAGTTACATGGACTTTTTTGCGGGCGGTGCGTTTGAAAGATTCTCTGTGTTTATGTTGGGTGTAATGCCTTATATTTCAACACAGATTATTCTGCAGCTCGCCCTCGTTATTTTCCCGTCACTCAAAAGAATTGCTCAGGAAGAGGGCGGTCAGCAGAGAGTTCAGGCTTGGACAAGAATAGGTACAATTTTTGTATGTCTTCTTCAGTCTGTAGCTTTGACTGTGTATGCTGACTCCATCAACCAGGCAGTTCCTGGCGCGATTATATTTGATAACAAAGTCTATTTTAATGTGCTTGCTATTCTTACAGTTACCACAGGTTCTATGATTACTGTATGGATGGGCGATCAGATTACTGCGCATGGTATCGGAAACGGCATTTCTATGCTTATTTTCGCCGGTATTGTCGCACGACTTCCGAGTGCCGTATACGAATTGGGCAAGAGCGTAAGTAACGGAGATATAAATATTGTCTTAGTTATTGTAGCATTTGTTCTTTTCCTGGTTATTATTGGTCTTGTTGTTTTTGAACAGTCAGGACAGCGCAAGATTGCAGTTCACTATGCAAAGCGTGTAGTCGGACGCAAGATGTATGGTGGTCAGAGTTCGTATATTCCGTTTAAGATTAATCCGTCGGGCGTTATTCCTATCATCTTTGCTTCTGCTTTCTTAACGTTCCCGCTTCAGATTGCCAACAGTCTTTCATCAAAGGCAACTTGGCTTATGAAGGTTTCTGCGGTTTTGAATCCACTCGGATTTTGGTATAATTTCATTGAAGTATTGTTGATAATATTTTTTGCTTACTTCTACACTCAGGTAACACTGAACCCCACTGAAATCGCAAAGAATATCCGTGAAAACGGCGGTTCCATTCCCGGAATCCGTACCGACCATACTGAGGAATATCTTCAGAAGGTTTTGAACCGTCTGATTCTTCCTGGTTCATTGTATCTTGCAGTCATCGCGCTGCTTCCTACTGTGATTCAGATCATCTTTAAGTTTCCGCCGTCAATTTCTATGTTGATGGGAGGTACTTCACTGTTGATTCTGGTAGGTGTTGACATTGATACCATGGCACAGGTTGAGGCTCTTCTTAAGATGCATCACCATGATGGTTTGACTAAGAAGGGGTTAAAGTCACGTAATCTCTAAAAAAAACGGAGAATTCGCGATTTAGGACTAGATTAAGTTTGGAAAAATATGATATACTATCACACCACTACATAAGTGGAAGTGGGACGTCGGATTGTAGTCCATGGCGAAAATAATTTCGCTTCGGATTGCCATGATTCGACGTAGTATACATTTTTCCAGGGGGACTTTTATGAAAGTACGAACCAGTGTAAAGCCCATTTGCGACAAGTGTAAGGTTATTAAGAGAAACGGAATCATCCGCATTATCTGTTCTAACCCCAAACATAAGCAGAGACAGGGTTGAGGAGTTAACTGATGGCTCGAATTGCGGGAGTTGACCTCCCTAATAAGCATGTCAATATTGCATTGACATATATTTACGGTATTGGCCGTTCTGCAGCCAGCAAGATCTGCGAAATTACTAAGATTGATCCTCATGTTCTTATTAATGATCTTTCTGAGGATGATCTTTCTAAACTCCGCAAGGCAATTGATGACAATTACAAGACTGAAGGACGCCTTCGCTCTGAAATTGGTTTGAATATCAAACGTCTTATGGATATTGGTAGCTATCGTGGATTGCGTCATCGCAAGGGATTGCCTGTTCGCGGTCAGCGCACTCGCACTAATTCTCGTACACGCAAGGGTAAGAAGAAGACTGTTGCGAACAAGAAGAAGGCTTAAGCGGAGGTAGATGATGGCAACCGTAAAGAAGAGAAAGGAAAAGAAAAGTGTATATGAAGGAAATGTCTATATCCAGGCAACCTTCAACAATACAATTGTAACTATCACGGATCTTAGAGGAAACGCAATTAGTTGGGCTTCTTCTGGTGGTCTGGGATTCCGCGGAGCTAAGAAATCTACTCCGTTTGCAGCACAGTCAGTTGCTGAAACTGCTGTTCAGCGTGCGGCAAGTTATGGATTACGCGAGGTTCATGTCTTTGTAAAGGGACCCGGAATCGGACGTGAGAATGCTATTCGTGTTTTGGGAACATTGGGACTTAAGGTAAAGTCTATTTCTGACGTAACACCTATTCCCCACAATGGATGTCGCCCACGCAAAACACGCCGCATGTAAGGAGAATAGTCTAATATGGCAAGATATACAGGTCCTGTTTGCAGACTCTGCAGAACGGAACAGACAAAATTGTGCCTTAAGGGTGAGCGCTGCAAGAGCGATAAGTGCCCGATTAACAAGAAGCGCGCAGCTCCTGGAAAAGATCCTAAGGGACGCACAGGAAAACGCAGCGAGTACGGTCTTCAGCTTCGTGAAAAGCAGAAGATTAAGAGAATGTACGGTGTTCAGGAAAAGCAGTTCCACCTTACTTTCGAGCATGCTCTTCGTATGCCTGGAGTAACCGGTGAAAACCTTATCCGTCTTCTCGAAAGCCGTCTTGACAATATCGTTTACAGAATGCACATCGGTTCATGCCGCAACCAGGCACGTCAGATAGTTCTGCACCGCCATGTTATGGTAAACGGTCGCATTGTAAACATTCCAAGTTTCCAGGTTAAACCGGGAGATGTTATTGAGGTTAAAGAAAGAAGCAAGAAACTTGCAGTTATTCAGGACAGCCTCAAGGAAGTTTCAAAGTCAGGAACGGCTCCTTGGATTACTCTTGACGAAGATGCCGTAAAGGGAACTTTCGTTCAGTATCCTCGCCGCGAAGAGGTCACGGACCTTGCTGATGTGAAAGAGCAGCTCGTGGTTGAGCTCTATTCTAAATAATAAGGAGTTCAGATGGCTCGCAAAAATCTGCTTAAAGGTTTTAAAAAACCGAAGGGCATTACATTTGAGCATCTCGAAACAAATCCCAATTACGGAAAGTTTACTGCTTATCCATTTGAACCGGGATTCGGTACAACTGTGGGCAACACGCTCCGCCGCGTACTTTTATCTTCAATTCAGGGATATGCAATTTCTTCTGTCAGGATTACTTCGTATGATGCAGACGGTGTTCCTCATGTTATTTCCAGTGAATTTGAGACAATCCCGAATATCTCAGAAGACACATTGGAAGTCTTGAATAGCTTAAAACAGATTCGTTTGCGCCTGCCGCGGGATATCGAACAGGATACTATCCTTTATGAATTTAAGGGACCAGGCACTATTTCCAGTGACGATTTTGAGAAACCGGGTCAGCTTGAAGTGATGACAAAGGGACTCGAAGTCTTTACGATGATGGATGGTGCCTCTCTTGAGATTGAGATTCAGGTTGACTTGGGCAGAGGCTATGTTCCTGCCGAAGTGAATGAGCATTACATCGAAGTTGTTGGAACAATTCCGATGGATTGCATTTTTACGCCTGTACCAAAGGTTAAATATTCTATTGAACCATGCCGCGTAGGTCAGCGTAACGACTATGATAAACTTATTCTTGAGATTTGGACCGACGGCTCTATAAAACCGGAAGATGCACTTGCTGAAGCAGCAAAGATTGCTAAAGATTATTTTGCAATTTTCGTTAACTTTAACGAGAGTGAATATTCCGGAGGAGACGAGCTTGATGAAGGTGATGAAATGGTACGCCAGCTTCTTAACACTTCGGTTGAAGAGTTGGAGCTTTCTGTACGCAGTTCAAACTGTCTCAAGAATGCGAACATTCACACAATCGGTGAATTGACAAAAAAGACTGAAGAGGACATAACAAAGACCCGTAACTTCGGAAAGAAGAGTCTTGAGGAAATTAAGGCAAAACTTGAAGAACATGGTCTTACCCTTGGAATGACCGATTACAGCCACCTTAAAGATGTTAACTTACGTAAACATAAGGACGAGAACGAATGAATCATAAGAATGGATTTAATCCGCTTTCACGTACAACAGCCCATCGCCGTGCAATGTCACGCAACATGGTAACTTCGCTCTTTAGATATGAGCGCATTACCACGACAAAGTCAAAGGCTCTTGAAGTACGCAAGGCAGCCGAAAAACTTATAACTCGTGCAAAGACTGACAGCGTTCACAACAGAAGAATTGCTGCAAAGTTTATTGCTGATGAAAGAATCTTGAACAAATTGTTCACAGAACTTGGACCTCGCATGAAGGATCGCAATGGTGGATATACCCGTGTTCTTAAGATGGGTTTCCGTCAGGGTGACGCTGCGGATGTAGTAATTCTGGAACTGGTAGACTACAAGTTGCCGGAACCTGAAGAAAAAGATGCCAAGGCAGAAAAAAAAGCTGCCAAGAAAGCTTCAGCTGAAAAGGCTGTAGCTGCAAAGGAGTAAGCTATGTCTAAAGCACATCGTGGAACAGGAATCCGTAAGGAAATGAACCATGGCCGTGGAGTTTGTCCGGTTTGCGGAAAGGCTCAGGTCAAAACTTTGTATGATCAGGAAGTTGATGGAAAGAAAGTAAAGATTTGCAAGGTTTGCAAAGCAACTTTCAAGAACAAGGCAGAGAAGGATGCTCGCGCTGCAAAAAAAGCTGCTCCTGCTCCTGAAGCTGAATCAACAGAAGCATAATTAATCAATTTAATTAGGTTTCGTAGCCGCCCTTATACTACAGGGGCGGCTGTATTTTTTTTAAATTCCCCCTGTTTTTTTTCGTTATTTATTTACTAAACCTATGTAATTCGGTATATTTATTCATAACATTTGTTTTTTTGGAGGACATATGAAAAAAGGTATTAAAAACGTTCTTTTGGGAACTGCAGTTGTTTCTGCAATGATGATGGCAGCATCATGTTCTGGAAAAAAGAATGATACAATCAAGATTGGTGGTATTGCTCCTCTTTCCGGTGGGGTAGCTGTTTACGGTACTGAATGCAAAAATGGTATTGATCTGGCTGTAGAAGAAATCAATGCTGCCGGCGGAATTAACGGACAGAAAATTGAATTTATTTGCGAAGATGATGAAGGTGATTCTGCCAAGTCTGTAAACGCATACAAGAAACTTGTTACAAAGGATCGCGTTAAGGTAATTATCGGTTCTCTTACTTCTGGCTGTACAATGGCTATTACAAATTTGGCTCAGGCACAGAAAGTTGTTCAGATTGCACCTGCTGCTACTGCCGTTGCTATTACTGATGCTGGTAATTATGTTTTCCGCGCCTGCTATACAGATCCTTTCCAAGGAAAAATTGGTGGAAAATTTGCATACGAAAACCTTGGTACAAAAAAAGCCGCCATTCTTTACGATATTGGAAATGATTATTCAGTAGGTCTTACAGATAATTTTACTGCAGAATATACTTCTTTGGGTGGTTCTATTGTTTCAAAGGAATCTTACAGCACTGGAGACAAAGATTTTAATGCCCAGCTTACAAAGATTAAGGCTGCAAATCCTGAAGTAATTTATCTTCCTGATTATTACGGAACAGTTGCTCTTATTGCAAAACAGCTTCGTGCACAGGGAATCAATGTTCCTATCGTTGGAGCTGACGGTTGGGACGGACTTACTGACAATGCCGGTGATGAAGTTCTTAACGGATATTATTCAAACCACTATTCTGAAGACAGCAGCAGTGCAGCGGTTCAGACTTTTGTAAAGGCATTCAAGGCTAAGTACAACAAGGCTCCCAACTCATTCGCAGTTTTGGGATATGACTGTGTTTATATGCTCCGCGATGCAATAAAGGCTTCAGGTTCAACTGATGATTCTGCAAAGATTCGCGATGCACTTGAGGCAACAAACGGCGATTACGTAACAGGACACATTGTTTTTGATGCAAACCGCAACCCGATTAAGTCTGCTGTTATGATTAAGCTTGTTAAGGCTGATGACGGAAAACTCGCTACAGCTTACGAAGCTACAGTTGATATTTCCAAATAAGATTTAATCCGCTTTTTATAGTCAGTAAATCTGCACAAAGGGGTGCATGCCTTAACTGGTGTGCGCCCCTTTTTATTTTTTGCGTATTATAGTAAAATAGATAATCTTATAATTTTGTATAAGAATGGATCTTTTTGGAGGATACGTTGGATACTTTTTTAAAACAACTCGTAAACGGTCTTTCTCTGGGTAGTATCTACGCATTGATTGCTCTCGGTTATACAATGGTTTACGGTATTGTAAAACTGATTAACTTTGCGCACGGTGACGTCATGATGGTCGGCGCCTATACCGGATATTTTGTTTTGCGCGCCATGGGAACTACTCCCGTAGGAATGATATGCGCTTTTATTGCAGCAATGATTGTGTGTTCTTTGTTGAGTCTTCTTATTGAACGCTGTGCATACCGTCCGCTCAGAAACGCGCCCAGACTTAACTCTCTTATTACTGCAATTGCGGTGGAACTTATTCTTCAGAATACAATGCGCGTTCTGCCGTTTGTAGGACCTGATCCGCGCCAGTTTCCGACGATGCCTACAAAGATTTTTACTCTTTCAACAGCAAATTACCCTAACGGAATAGTTTCGGTTTCCAATATTCAGCTTATAGTTATTATTTCTTCTGCCATTCTGATGGTTATTCTGAATTACATAATCAACTATACAAAGACGGGACGTTCTATGCGTGCTGTAAGTTACGATATGGGAGCCGCAAGTCTTATGGGTGTAAGTGTCAATAAGACAATTGCAATTACATTTGTTATTGGTTCTGTTCTTGCAGGTGCCGGCGGTGTTCTTTATGCGACTGCCTACCCGCAGATTGATCCTGTTATGGGATATATTCCAGGACTTAAGGCTTTCGTTGCAGCAGTTCTTGGCGGAATTGGTTCTGTTCCGGGTGCAATGGTTGGTGGCGTTATTCTTGGAATTTCCGAGACTATGACAAAGGCTTATATTTCTTCCCAATATGCGGATGCTATTTCATATTGTATTCTCATTGTGATTCTTCTTGTAAAGCCGGCTGGACTGCTTGGCAAAAAACAGGTTGTCAAGGTTTGACGGGAGCAGATTATGAAAGATAATTTTAGACGGAATACAATAATTCTTCTTGTGATTTCTCTGGCGGTTGTTCTTATTCCGGCCGCATTGATGGAGTTCCCGCTTGGTGCTCCGGCAGTTGATGCCTATACGGCGCAGATAATTATTCTTGGCGGAATAAACGCAATTATGGCAATAAGCGTAAATGTTATCTGCGGAATTACCGGACAGCTTTCACTTGGTCAGGCCGGATTTCAGGCTTTGGGAGCTTATTCTGTAATTCTTCTGACGAGCGAATGCGGTATTCCCCTTCCTGTAAGTATTATTCTTGGCGGGCTGATTGCTGCATTTTTTGGTTTCCTGATTGGATTTCCTACGCTTAAACTCGAGGGCGATTACCTTGCAATTGTTACGCTTGCCTTTGGTGAAATTATACGCGTTGTGCTTGTTAACCTAAAGGGGATTACCGGCGGACCGAACGGAAAGCAGTTCAGCACGGTGTTTACTACTTCGTTGGACCACGGTGCAGCTATTTCTTACCTTTCAGTAATTGGTTCTCTTGTTTTGATAATTGTTCTGCTTCAGAATTTTTTGCGTTCAACATACGGAAGAGCTATTCTTGCGGTTCGTGAAGATCCTGTTGCGGCAAACAGTAACGGAATAGGTGTGTTCCGCTACAAGATGATTGGTTTTGTAATTGCTTCTTTTATTGCCGGAATTGGCGGTGCGCTTTATGCTCCGTTCATTGGCTTTGTTAAACCAGATCTTGCTTCGTTCAACAATTCAATCAATGATTTGATTTTTGTTGTTCTTGGCGGAATGGGAAGTATTACTGGCGGTATTCTTGCGGCATTTGTTCTTACGATTCTTCAGGAAGTGCTCAGATTCCTGCGTGATTACAGACTTTTGATTTATCCTGTAATTCTTATTCTGGTTATGCTGTTCAGGCCGCAGGGACTTCTTGGCGTAAAAGAATTGAGTTTCGTTAAGTTTTATGACGGAATTCCAGGATTTTTCCGCAAAGTTATGGCAAAAATCAGAAAGGGGGCAAAATAATGGCAGAAAAAGACAAGGAACTTTTGCTCCAGGCCAAGGATATTTCGATTGTTTTTGGCGGATTGAGAGCTGTAAGTGATTTTTCGCTTGATTTGTATAAAGGCGAACTTATTGGTCTTATTGGTCCGAACGGTGCGGGAAAGACAACTGTTTTTAATATGCTTTCAGGAATTTACAAGCCGACTGAAGGTACTGTCACTTTTGTTGACAGAAACGGAAAACTTGATGTAATTAACGGAAGGTCTCCGGCCCAGCTTAACAGACTTGGAATTGCCAGAACTTTTCAGAATATTCGTCTGTTTGGTTCGCTGTCGGTTGCTGACAATATTAAGATTGCTCTTCATCAGAACCGCAAGGCCAGCCCGGTTGATGTTCTTGTAAGAACGGGAAAATTCAGAAAAGACGAAAAACTTATGCAGGAAAAGACAGAACATCTGCTTTCTTTGTTCCATATGGAAAATAAAATTTCTGAATATGCAAAAAACCTTCCTTACGGAGAACAGCGTAAACTGGAAATATGCCGTGCACTCGCGAGCGCTCCGGAACTTTTGCTTTTGGATGAGCCTGCCGCCGGAATGAACGGTCAGGAAACAGAAGAACTTATGGAAATGATTTCATTTATCAGAAAGGAATTTAAACTTACCGTTCTTCTTATTGAACATGACATGAAGCTTGTTATGGGAATCTGCGAGCGGCTTATGGTATTGAATTACGGTAAAATTATTGCAAGCGGGCTTCCGGCTGAGATTCAGAGTAATCCGGCAGTAATTAAAGCATACCTTGGTTCTGAATATGAAGCAATTGCTGGAGGTGCACAATGAGCATGCTTGAAGTCAGGGATCTTTGTGTTTCTTACGGAGCAATTAAGGCACTTAAGGGAATCTCTTTTGATGTAGATAAGGGTGAAGTTATAAGTCTGATTGGTTCAAACGGTGCCGGTAAGACTACGACACTTCATTCTGTAAGCAATCTTATTCACAAGGTTAGCGGAACAATTAAATTTGAAGGCGAGGACATTACCAATCTTTCTCCTGACAAAATTGTACGTCGCGGACTTATTCAGGTTCCGGAAGGAAGACGTGTTTTTGCCAATATGAGTGTCCGTGAAAACCTGGAAATGGGCGCTTATACACGAAAAGACAAGGACGGAATCCGTTCGGATATGGAATGGTGTTTTGAACTGTTCCCGCGTCTTAAGGAAAGAATCAACCAGCTTTCTGGAACTCTCAGCGGCGGTGAACAGCAGATGCTTGCAATGGCACGTGCTCTTATGTCGCGTCCGGTTCTTTTGCTTATGGATGAGCCAAGTATGGGGCTTGCTCCGATTCTTGTTGACGAAATATTCAATATAATTAAAAAAATCAGCTCTTCGGGAACAACTATTCTGCTTGTTGAACAGAATGCATATAAAGCCTTGTCAATTGCGAACAGGGCTTATATACTTGAAACAGGGCTGTTCACAAAGAATGGTCCTGCCAGCGAATTGATTAATGATAATGCCGTAAAGTCTGCTTATCTTGGAGGTTGAAACATGTTAGTAAAAGACATAATGGTAAAAAATCCAATAACTATAGCTCCCGAAGCTTCTGTTCTTGAAGCAAAGGATCTTATGACAAAGAACGGAATAAACAAGTTGCCTGTTCTTGATAAAAATGGTGCACTTGTAGGAATTATTACGCGCAATGATTTGATGAAGTCTTCGCCGAGTGATGCCACAACTCTTGATATGTTTGAACTTGGTTATCTTTTGAGTAAGCTTACTGTAGAAAAGACAATGAGTCGCAGTGTAAAAACCGTATGCGAGTCTGACACCGTGGAAGAAGCTGCAAGACTTATGAGCGATTATTCTGTCGGCTGTCTGCCGGTTTTGCGCGGAAATATTCTGGTTGGTATTGTTACCGAGTCTGATGTTTTTGCTTCGTTTATACGTATGTTCAATACAAGGGCGTCTGGAGTAAGGGCTACCGTTATTATGACGGAAGAACCCGGACAGCTTGCAAAATTTACAGCGGCTATTGCAGAGAAGGGCGGAAACATTGTGTCAATTGTTTCGTCTGATGTTGATTCTACAAATCACAGAATGGTTACCGTAAAGGCTGCTTCTATAGGAATTGATGATTTTAAGAAAATTATCACTGACTGCGGTGCTGCGGTCGACGATATAAGAAATGTGTAAGTTAAAAAAAGGGCTGTATTACAAGAGTGATACAGCCCTTTTTTTATAGAGCCAACTTAGAAGTCGACGGCAATCTCTACATTGTAAAATCTTTTCCGAGGTAGATTTCACGGGCTTCAGGCGACTCCAGAATTTCTTCTTTGCTTCCCTGAATTACAATCTGTCCTGTGGAAATGATTATTGCGCGGTCTGTTATTTCAAGAGTATCGCGTACGTTGTGGTCGGTAATGAGAATTCCTATTCCACGGCGTGAAAGAAGGCGTATTATTTCTTTAATGTCTGCTACGGCTATAGGGTCAATTCCTGCAAACGGTTCATCCAGAAGAAGAAATTTTGGTTCTATGGCAAGAGAGCGCGCTATTTCTGTACGGCGTCGTTCTCCTCCAGAAAGAGTATATGCCTGCTGCTTTCTAATGCGGCCGATTGCAAACTCTTCTATTAATTCCTCAAGTCTTTGTCTTTTTTCTGGTTTTGTCAGGTCTTTTCGGGTTTCAAGTATTGACCAGATGTTTTCTTCTACGGTAAGCTTTCTGAAAACTGAAGGTTCCTGCGGCAGGTATGAAATTCCGAGCTGGGCGCGCTTGTACATTGGCAGTCCCGTAATGCGCTGGTCGTTAAGGAATACGTCACCGTTTGTTGGCTTATAGAAACCGACAATCATGTAGAAAGTTGTTGTTTTTCCAGAACCGTTCGGGCCAAGAAGTCCCAGTACTTCTCCTGTATGCATTGAAAAATCTATTCCGTTTACAACCTGCTTTCTTCCGAAGGCTTTGTATAGTGAGGAGACGCTGAGTATACTTTCATTCATTTGTTTCTCCTGAAGTTTGGGAACCGGTGTCTTGAAGTTTCTGTTCCGCCTGCTGCCCACTGTCCTTATCTTTTTCTATATCTGTTTTGCTGTCTGTATCATTTTCTGTATTCTGTTCCCCGCTGCTTTCTTTGGTATTATTCTGTTTTTCTGTGTTTTCGGCTTCGGTTGTGACTGTTCCTTTAACTCTTCCGGAAAGTTCAATTTCCTGGGTATTCATATTAAGGGTAATTGTCTGTGCCCTAAATGTGTCTTTTCCCTGAATGACCTGCGGGTTGCCGTCCATCTCAAGAAGCTGGTCCTTTTTTCTGTAGATTGCATAGGCGGCCGTACAGTTGTTGTCTTTTTGTTTGAGCGAAACGCTTATCTGCATGACGGCAATTTCTGTATCCTGGTTGTATTCAATTCTCTGGGCCTGGGCGGTTACTTCGTTTGCCTTGTCATCGAGGTTGACGTCTTTTTCAAGCACTGCAATTTTTGTTTCCCTGTCGTATGTCATTTTTTCACAGGTAAAGGTCATGTCGCTTGATGTATCAGTTCCTTTTACAGAGCCTTCTGCTGTTATGTACCTGAAGTCCTGCCCGCTGAGTTTTATATTGTCTGCATTTATCTGCATGGTTTCGGTGATGACGGCGGCGTTTCCCGAAAGAGTAGTGGAGCTGTTTTTACTTCCTGCTGTTCCGGTCATTGAGTCTGCGCTGAATGAAATTTTTTCTGCGTAAGATAATGCTGCAGTAAGGAAAAATGCCGCTATGAAAAAATATTTTGCCGTTCTGTTCATTCTTCTGCCGCCTGAATCTGTTCTGAAGAAGGTTCGTCTTTTGTTGTCATTGTTCCGTTTACAGAGGAACTGAACCTGTAGTTTCTGTTTACACCGCTTGCCGAAAAGCCTTTGCCCGAAAGTTCAACATCGTCTTTTGTTATATAAACGGTTTCGTCGGCGCCGGCTGTGAGTTGTTCAGTTTTTCCGTTCCAGCGCAAATTTTCTGCACGAATTTTGAAATTCTGCGAAGTGTTTTTTATGAGAATGTCGTTGAACAGCGTGTATATTTCTTCATTCGAGTTTATGCCAAGAAGATAGCACTTTCCTTCGGTGTCAAGGGTTCCGTCTTTGTCCCATGTAGAAAAAACTGCATTTCTGGCATAAGAAGCAGAATCTTTTTTGTACTGCTCAAGAAGGCCGGCGCTCAGATACATTGATTTTTTTGAATTTTCATAACGGCTGTACCTTGCGTTGCGGAATACGAATTCGGGCACGGAGTCTGTCGTGTCTGTAACTTCATCGTACTTTAACGAGCAGGAAACCGGCGCAGTTAAAAGCAATACGGGCATAATAAAGAAAATTATTGTGCTGTTTTTTTTGTGCATGCGTCGGTTTTTGTCTCTCAAGTCAGTGCGTCCTTACTTAACTTACTTGCGGTATTGGATGGCTGCCTTTATGAAGGAATTGAAAAGAGGATGCGGTTTTGCAGGGCGGCTTACAAATTCAGGATGATACTGAACGCCTATTCCCCATGGATGATCCTTCCATTCAAAAGCTTCTGTCTGTTTGTCAGAAACAGCGCAGGCCGAAGTAATGAGACCGTGTTCTGTCATTGCGGCGGCGTAACGTCTGTCAAAAGTATACTTTGATCTGTGGCGCTCTACAATGTTGCTTGAGTTGTATATTGAATAAAGCTTTGTTCCGTCTTCGATATGTACTTCAGAAGCTCCCAGCTTCATTACACCGTCGTTTGGTCCGGGCTGCTCTTCGGGGAGGCTTATTACAGGATGTGTTGAATTCTGAATGAATTCTGTCGTATCTGCATCTTCCCAGCCGCAAAGTGAGCGCGCTGTATCGATTGCCATGAGCTGCATTCCCAAATCTATTCCAAGAAACGGAATTTTGTGTTCGCGTGCATAGCGTACTGTGGCAAGAAGACCCAAGAATCCGCGCTGGCCGTAATTTCCGGGAACTACAATTCCGTCTACGTCAGCAAAGACCTGGTCAATATCCTGTGTTTTTTCGAGAGTTTCTGCGTCTATTTTTTTTACTGTGAGTTCAGCATTGTTTCCTGTGACTGCCGCATGGAAAAGAGACTCGTGTACTGACTTGTAACAGTTGTCCAGATAGTCTTTTTTGCCGACCATTCCGATGCGAATCTTTTTTGCAGGGTTTGAAAGTTTTTCAAGGAAGTCTGTCCACTGCCTTATGTCTGTTGTTCTGTTACCCAAACCAAGCTTGCTGAGTATCATGGCATCAAGCCCCTGTTCGTGGAAAATAACCGGAAGCTCGTAAATTGATTTCTGGAAATCCGGAGAAACAAAAACTGCGCCTGGTGTTACGTTACAGAAGCGTGCAATTTTCTGCTTCATTGAATCTTCTACTTCACTTTCGCAACGGCAGATAAGAATATCGGGCTGTATACCCACCTGCTGCAGCTGTTTTACAGAATTCTGCGTGGGCTTTGACTTGAGTTCGCCGCCTGTAATTACAGGAATAAGTGTGAGGTGAACACTTATGGCATTGTTTTTGCCGAGTTCACGTACAAGCTGGCGTGCGGCTTCGAGATAAGGTACTGTTTCTATGTCGCCGACTGTTCCGCCTATTTCTACAACAACAACATCGGCACCTGAAGTTGTTCCCATGTGGCGTATGCAGCGCTTTATTTCATCTGTTATGTGCGGAATTACCTGAACCGTGCGGCCGTTGTATCTTCCTGCGCGTTCATTCTGGATTACATTTTCATAGACTTTGCCTATCGAAATGCATGCTTCGTCTGTTAAATTTACACTTGTAAAACGGCTGAAGTTTCCGAGATCAAGGTCTGTTTCGGCTCCGTCTTCTGTGACATAAACTTCACCGTGCTGGTATGGACTTATGTTTCCGGCGTCAACGTTAATGTAGGGATCGCACTTCATCATTGCGATTTTAAGTCCGCTGCATTCAAGAAGGCTTCCTATTGTGCTGGAAGCAACGCCTTTTCCTAAACTTGAACAAACTCCGCTCGTAACAAGAACATACTTACTCATATCTTTGTATTTTCACATTATAAGTGATTTTGGTCAATAGGAATTGCACTTCAAAAATTCAGTGCTATTCTTCGATGTCGGTAATCTGCGGCTGTCCCGGAAGAGGAATTTTTCTTGAAACGGTAAATACAATTGCGGCCGAAAGAAACAGGAACAGAAGTACAAAAAAGGCCCTTGAGTCATCGCTTGCCGGTTTTCCAAGAAGAGACATAAGTTTTGGTGCAAGAAAATATCCTGTTACGGCACATGCAAATGGAATAAGCAGTGAAAGTAGTCCCTGAACGGCCTGTGCCTTTTTGGACGCTTCTATTTTTACGATGGTGCCTTTTTTAAGCTGCAGTTTGAGCGGGTTTTGTACGCGGAATGTAACCGCTTTTCCCGAACAGCCGCCGCAACCTGCGCATCCAGAATGTTCTGCCGTTGAACAGCTGCCCTTTGGAAGTGCCATTACCTGTGCCGAATTTTCATCTGCCGAAATTACTATTGCTCTGTTTGTCACTGCTCGTCTCCGGGTTTAAGGGTTTTGAGCCTTTCCGCACATTCTTCGTATCCAGCTTTGTTCCCGAGTTCTTCGTATGTATCGCGCAGGTTAAACATGGCATCGTAATAATACGGATTCAGCGTGATTGCGTGTTCAAAGGCTTCACTTGCGCTTATGTAGTCTGACTCGTTGAAGTAAACGACACCAACTGTGTTCCATATTCTGGGGTTGTCTGGATTGTGAAGGAGTCCTGCCGCACCGTATGCTTTTGCATCGTCATAGCAGTGCATTGTGTAGCAGAGATTTGCCAGCGTTTCTATAACTTCATCATCGTAAGGGTTCATTCTGTATGCACATTCCATGGCTTTTCTTGCGGCTGCAAGTTCTCCTGCATCGCGGTATGTTACTGCCAGGTTAAACCAAAGAAGATAATTCTGGTTTTCCATTGTAATGGCGCGTTTAAGGCAGGCAATTGCTTCGGGGAACTGCCCCTTGGCGGCAAGTCTTATTGCCTGATTATTCAGTTTTTCGCTGCTTTCAAGCATTTTTTGCCTCCCCAAGCTGAATTTGCGGAATCATTGACATAAACAGCTGTCTTATTTTTGCCGATCCTTCGTTATTGCTTCCGAAAAGGGCGTCAAATTTTTCGCAGGCATCCTGAATGAGTTTTATGCCGCAGTCCCTTGCCTGAAGAATTGTTCCGGAGTCTGTAAGAACAGATATTGCTTCTTCTACTGCAGGGCTTTCGATTCCGCCGGAACGGGCCTGTTTAAAAAGTGTGTGAAGTTTTTTCATCTGCTGCGGGCACTGTTCTGCGAGCAGAAGTACCGGAAGAGATTTTTTGCCTTCTACAATATCATCGCCGCGCTTTTTTCCGGGATTGCCTGTAGTAAGATTTATAACGTCATCTATAATCTGGAATCCGGCGCCTATTTGTGCTGCTGCGAGCGAGGCTTTGTCTGCGTCCTGCGGTCTTGTTCCGGCGCACAGAGTTCCTGTTCTTGCGGCAAGTGATGCCAGTGTTCCGGTTTTGTTTTTTACCATGGCTATATATTCTTGTGCTGAAGGCTCTGCGGTGTTGTCGCGGTGCCACGCAATGTCCATGGCCTGACCAAGATGAAGCCGCCTCAGTTCCATTGCGTATGCAGAATAAAGTGTGTTTTTGAGTTCTGCGGAACAGTCAAGTCTGTCTATACAGACCGGAGCCTCGAAGTAAAGCCATGAGCCTGCGTTTATTGCAGTGTCTGTCCCGTAGGTAATGTAGGCGGCGGGCTTTCCGCGACGGGTATCAGAGCTGTCTTCTATATCGTCGTGTATAAGGCTTGCCGTGTGTACGAATTCTACAAGAGGTGTTAATGAGTATGCTCTTTTTTCTGCTGTTTCTTTGTCAAAGCCGTTCGCGTCTGCTGCTGCCTGTGCACAGAGTACCATAAGAAGCGGTCTCCAACGTTTTCCACCCAGTGATACGAGTTCCCTTGCAGGAGCAGCCAGTGGTTCTATGTGTGAGTCCTTTACGGCTGCACTCTGTATTCCGAAAGAGGCCAGCTTCCATTCTTCTGTGAAATCGGCCGGAATGTATGTAAGTATCGTTTGTTCAATTTTTTCAAGATAAGACGTAAAATCAATGTTCATTCTTCTGATTATATATGCTTTTCTCAAAAAATTCAATTTTGAAGACAGCTGTTAAACGCCGGCCTGCTCTTTTATTACGGCGCTCATTTCTGCCGCCATGTTTTCCAAAGATACCTGTTTTTGAACTGCACCCAGTTCCCAGGCTGCACGCGGCATTCCGTATACAATGGAAGACTTTTCGTCCTGTCCCAGTGTGCGCGCTCCCTGTTTCCTCATTTCTGCAAGCTGTGCTGCTCCGTCGCGGCCCATTCCCGTCATAATTACGCCGAGCGCGCGGTTTTTGTAGAGTTTTGCCACTGACTCGAACAGAACATCGGCAGAAGGTCTGTGTCCGTTGCGCAGGTCCTCTTTGGAAAGACGTATTACGTTGCAGAGTGTTGATTTTTGTACCACGATATGAAAGTCGCCCGGAGCAATGTAGATTTGTCCCGGGTGAATAAGATCACCGTCTTCTGCTTCTTTTACCTTAAGCGGGCATATTTTATCAAGACTTGCGGCAAACTCTTTTGTAAAGCCCGCCGGCATATGCTGGACGACAAGAATAGGCTTTGAAAACTTGGGGTCAATCTTTGCAAAAACTTCGCGCAGTGCATTCGGACCGCCAGTAGAGATTCCCAAAGCAACAACATCTATGGGGCCGCTTTGCCGCAACGGTGTAATTACGGCCGGCTCTTTGTGCGGTGGTGTCCACAGTGTGGCGGGAAGAGGTTCGGGTTTTGTTTCAGAAGGCTTTATTTTTGAAATGATTCCTTCCTTAACGGCTGCCGCTTCTGCTTCTTTGAGTTTTGCCTGATGTACAAAAACTTCGGGTGAGGCAATATTCTTTCCGTGAGCGCGGGCATATTTTCCGCCGTAGGATGCAATTTTTTCTATTATAGAGCTTCCTACAGAAGTTATATTTACCGAAACTGAACCGCCCGGTTTTGTAATAAAGTCGCTGGCTCCAAGTTCAAGGCACTGCATGGTTACGGCCGCGCCCTTTGTTGCAATGGAAGACAGTATAATTACAGGAATATCTATTCCGAGTTTTTTGCGTTCTTCAAGAAACTGAACGCCTGTCATTTCGGGCATTTCTATGTCCAGAAGAATAAGATCGGGTTTAAGAAGAGGAATTTTCTGCAGACAGAATTTTCCGTTCATGGCTGTTCCGGCAGTGTGCATACCTTCAGCAGAATCTACAATGCGTGAAATCATGTTGCGCATAAGGCTTGAGTCATCGCAGACCAGAACTTCTATGTTATCCATTTTTTTTACTCCGGTTTATTTTTCATTTTTTTGATAAAGGCAGGCCCACGGCGTCTTGAGGAATTCAAATTTTGTGTCCATTCCGAACAGACTTTCTGAATGTCCTATAAAAAGATACGAGTGCTTTGCCATTGATGTCCAGAACCTGTCAATTGTTGCTTTTTGTGCCGCTTCATCAAAGTAGATAAGTACGTTTCTGCAGAAAACTACGTCAAAGTTGCGGGCGCCCATGTCAAAGCGCAGGTTATGGTAGTCAAATTTGATTGTTTTCATAAGGTCGGGTTTTGCCTGGTAACCGCTTTCTGTTTTTGTAAAGTAAGCGGCCAGGTAATTCTGCGGAATTCCCGTAATTCTTGATTCAGGATAGAAACCCTGCTGTCCTACCATAAGTGACTTGAGTGAAATGTCGGATGCTGTTATTTCGAATGTGTACGGAGCCGGCAGTTTGTCTTTGAGAAGCATTGCTATTGTATACGGTTCTTCTCCTGTAGAGCAGCCTGCGCTCCAAATGCGTATTTTTCTGTCACCGGTCGTTTTTTTTAGTTCAATTACATGCGGGATTACGTAATTTATAAGCGCGTCAAAATGCGGCTGGTTTCTGAAAAAGCGCGTAAGGTTTGTTGTTATGCTGTCAAGAAAGGTTTTGAATTCGTTCTGATCAGATGTTATGAGTTTGTAATATTCCTGAACATCGGTCATTCCCTTAAGGCGCAAGCGTTCTTTCATTCTGCTGTCCAAAATTGAACGGTTTGTTTCTGAAAAGGTTATTCCGCTTGAGTCATAAATTATTTTGCGGAATTCATTAAACTGAAAGTCTGTGAGTAAATCTGCCATATTCGTAAACTGCCTTTTTTGTACAGTGATTGAACCCGGTCAGGATTCCTGAACATTCTTGATTATATATCTATAGAAGTAAATTGTAAACTGCAGTATATGCACACAGCTATCTGGCTGAACAGCGGAATGTGCATGCAGAATAATGCCGGATACTCTTATTTCCACAGATTTGCGGGGTTTACAGTGCGACCGTTTTTGTAAACTGTAAAGTGCAGGTGCGGGCCGGTACTCATTCCTGTACTTCCTACACGTCCTATTCTTGTGGCGGTGCTTACGTGCTGTCCTTTTGTGACAAGAATCTGGCTCATGTGGGCGTACAGTGTTTTGTAGCCTGAATGATGCCTTATGATTACGTAATTTCCGTATACGTCGCTCCAGCCGGTTGTAGAAACGGTTCCGTCAAGGGCTGCATAAATTGAAGTTCCTCTTGCGCATGCCATGTCTATTCCCGAGTGGAATGTTCTGCGTGTGGAATCAAACGGACTTGAACGCCAGCCGTACATTGAAGAAAAATAATATCTTGAATGAAGCGGCTTTTTGAAAAGGTCTCCGTTTATTTCCTGACGCGTTACCCAGTCAAGTTCTGCGTCGGGAACAAAAAGAGTTCTTCCGGCAGAAAGTGATGCGTTGAGTTCCAGTCCGTTAAGAGTCGCGCAACGCTCTGGATTTACTTTGTATTTTGCAGCTATTGTAGAAGGAGTTTCTCCATCGTTGCGTACAGTGTAGAGAATTCCCGGTTCTGACGGAATTTTAAGATACTGACCTATCTGGATAAGGCGCGACGAATGAATGTTGTTTACACTGATTATTGTGTCCTGTGTAACGCCGAACTCATCTGCGATAAAGCCGATCATGTCACCTTTTTTTACGCGGTAAGATGTATACGAAAGAAGCCCCGCGTTTTTATGTCCGGGAACAGTCGCTTCCGTGTCTTCAAGAAGTTCCTGTGCAAGTTCTGGGGTAAGTTCCTGTGTAAGGTCTGCCGGAAGTTCTTCTACAGGACCCGGAGTTTCAAGACCGCCCTGACCCTTGAACGAATTGAAATGTACTGCAGAAAGAATGCCCGCAGTTGTGACGGCCGCAATTCCCAAAACTGCAGCGATGCATCTGAGTATGAATTTTCCGTATGCCTTAAGAACGACTTTTCTGCTGTAATTCATTTTTTGTTAAGTCCTATAAGGTAAGTCTCGAAGGATTCTGTGCGGCATGCTTCGGGTTTAAAGCCTTTTGCAGAAGTGAATGTTTCACGCATTTTAATGAGCTGCTTCTGCTGGTCTCCGTTCTGGAAAATTTTGACACAGAAGTTTCCGCCTTTTTTGAGCATAGCCTGGGCATACCAGATTGCCATGTCTACCAGTGCCTTTGAGCGGGCTGTATCTATTGTTCTGTTTCCTGTAGTCAGTGGGGCAGCGTCGCATACAACAAGGTCGTACGGGCCGTTTGCCGTTATTTGCGTGCGTATTTCTTCGCTCAGAAGGTCACCCTGAAAGAACACCAGGTTGTCTCCTTTTACGGACTTTGCAAGCGGATTCAAATCAACTGACACAACCTTTCCGGTCTGGCCAAGATTGCGCAAAAGCCACGTGGTCCAACTTCCCGGAGCGGAACCAAGGTCGAGAACTGTATATCCTTTTTTAAGCATTCCGAATTTTTTGTCGATTTCTTCTAGTTTGTATACGCTTCTGGCAGGATAGCCTTCACGAAACGCTTTCTGTGACCAAAAATCGGGCTTGCTGTAACTGTTTTGTTTAGACGGCATGTGTTATATATCGGAAGAATTCTGTCAAAAACGCACACTAATTATGTAAAATTCCATACGTTAAGCACGGCCGGCGTGTTTTTTGGTGCTTATCTTTTTTACAAAAAAGTCTAGGTTTGTTCCTACAAAAAGCGCGCAGTAAGCAGAAATTCCCGCTGCAAAGAACATGTAGGCGTAGAAAATAATCAGTTTGTTTGACGAAGACTGCGCTATAAAGCCGAATGCAACGACGCAGACAAGAAGCAGAATTCCGGTAATAATCCACTGCGGAAGCTTTACGCGGTTGTTTTGGGGTTCAGTCTGGGGAATAATCTGTTCAAGGACTTTTGCTATTGTGTCTGACTCTAGCGGAACGGGTATATCCAGTGCCTGTGCGGTGATTTTTCGGGCACGTGACATTGCTTTTATCTGGTGGCGGCATTCCGGGCAAAAAAGAAGATGTGCTGTAAGTTTAAGCGGAACACGTTCACCTTTATCCAGTGAAAGATAGCTGTCCATGTAGAATTCGCATTTTTTGTTCATAATTGTCTCCTATAAAACATCTTATTTTAAGCCGCTGAGCTTTTTACAAAGAATTTTTTTTGCACGGAATATATGTGATTTTATTGTATTTATGGGGAATCCCGTAATGCGCGCAATTTCTTCGTGACTCAAGTCGTAAAAAAAGTACATATCCAGGCAGATTCCATAGCGTTCAGGAAGGTTTTGCACTGCTTCGCGGATAGAATCTATTGTTGCGCTCCTGATATGTTCGTCTTCGGGAGTGAGCGAGGGTGATTTTATAAAATCTTCGTCGGTAAGTGTTTCGTATTCTTTAACGCGGTTTTTTGCGTTTATTGCAGTTGTGTATGCAATGCGTGTAAGCCAGGTAGAAAAACGGCTTTCCCCACGGAATGAGGCAAGGTTTGTAAAAGCCTTTATAAAAACTTCCTGAACAAAATCTTCTGTATCTGTAAGATTGTGGAAAAAACTCATGCCAACAGCATGTACCCTGTTCTGGTACAGCGACATGAGTTGTGCAAAAGCTTCCGGTTTGCCAGCGACCGCTTCCTTTACAAGAATTCTGTCACGTTTGAGAGCGGCTTTTTCGTCAGTCTCTTTGCTCATCTGTTTCTTGCTTAAACTTGGGATTTGCTTTGTAGAAGATTATGAGCATAAGTCCCAGTACAAGCGGAATAAGTCCTCCGAGAAGACTCCAGGACAAAGGCTCAAGAATCAGGAACATTACAGTGAGAACCGTTCCGACTCCAATGAGGCATAATCCGGTAAGAAGTGAAAAAACTTTAAGGTTAAAATGGGCCGGTTTGTATGTTCCGCGCTGGATGGATGCTTTGTTTTCTGAATGTTTCCAAAGCAGTGCAAAAAATATAAGTGTTGCGGCAAATGCTATTCCGACTATGGGAATAATTGAGATAATAATTTGTGCTGCCGGTGTAAAAGAAGAGTCCACTTTGTTCCTCCGTGAATGTTGTCCTACAATAGGACACTTTCTGCTGCAAAAGGTTGCATTTTTTTTACAGTGAGCCGATAAAAATGTATTCGTCAAAGTATACGGCGGTTATTTTTCCCAGCACAAGGTTTGAATTTACTGCGGCTTTTAAGTCATCCTTTATTTTGTTTTCACCGTGAAGCCTGAGTTCGTCTTCTGTCATTGAAGAAAAATATTCCAGTACCAGGGACTTGAGTTGTTTGTCTTTCTGCGACATTTCTTCGAACAGAACAGTGTCTCCCGCAGGATACGAAAACCACGGCGATACAATTACAACCGTTGCATCTCCTGTGTCAGGGTTTGGTTTTGTTAACGCACGGAGCCGTCCCAGTTCTGTAAAAGAGTCTACGGCACCGCTTTTCTGGCGTGTACTTCTGGCAACAACTTTTGCGGGCGGTGGATCTGCTTTTCTGTAGTCAAGACCGATTTTGTCTGCCGAAGTTCTGAATCTTACGGCTGTGACTGTAATTAGAACTGCAGCGAGCAGTGCGGCAGTTGCGGCAAGAATTCTGTTCAGCATGGGACACTCCAGGGCATTGCTATAGAAAGCGTTCTGGTTGTGGCTTTTCCGTTTTCGTCTATTGTTCCGGGAATTCTTGCATTCAGCTTTACGGCAGATTCTCCCCATTCTTCTGACTCGATTGTTCCGTTTTTGCGGATAAGTTCAACTACGTCGGCCCTTTCGAGCGGAATTGAATATTCGCGTACGGTTCCAAGAAGGCATTCCGTTATCTGTGCCATGAGTTCTTCAAAGCCGTCGTGTGTTTTTGCACTTACTTTTACAGCGCCCGGAAAAGCCGCGTCAAGTGCCGAAATTGTTGCGTGGTCGCTGCAGATTTTGTCAAACTTATTGAGCACAATAAGCCGCGGTATTTTGTCTGCGCCTATTTCTTCAAGAACCTTTATAACCTGTTCGTACTGCATCATGCATTCCGAATCGCTTGAGTCAATTACAAGAAGCAGCAGGTTTGAAAGCGATGTTTCTTCGAGCGTGGACTTAAATGCGTCTATGAGCGTGTGAGGCAGGTTTGAAATAAAACCGACTGTGTCCGTAATAAGTGCCGACGATGCTTCTGAAAGCGGCAGTTTTCTTGTCGTAGGGTCCAGTGTTGCAAAGAGCTTGTCTTCTACAAAAACGTCAGCGCCCGTAAGCCCGTTCAAAAGACTGGATTTTCCTGCGTTGGTGTACCCTACAAGTGCGCACGAGGCGGCGGCTGTTCTTGCACGCTGTTTTCGCTGTGTTTCGCGGTTTGTAGCGACCTGTTCGAGCTCTTTTTTTATCTGTATGATTTTTTCTTCTATCTGGCGGCGGTCAAGTTCCTGCTGTGTTTCACCGCTTCCTTTTGCACCGTAAGAGCCGCCTCTTTGTCTTGCAAGGTCACCGTACATGTGGCTTAAACGCGGCATTGAGTAAACAAGTCGTGCAAGTTCGACCTGAAGGGAAGCCTCTTTTGTACGGGCGCGCTGTGCAAAGATGCGGATTATGACTTCATTTCTATCAAAAACAGGAATGCTTGTAAGTTTTTCCCAGTTGCGCTGTTTGGAAGGGTCAAGTTCCCAGTCGAATATAATGCAGTCAGCCTGGACTTCTTTTGCCCGGTCAGCGATTTCATGTGTTTTTCCGGTGCCGATTCCGTATGAAGGAGTAGGTTCAATTCTGTTAAGAACAACCGTGTCTGCGACTTCCATGCCCAAAGTGTGAACAAGTCCCTGAAGTTCTTTTGGTTCAGGCGGTTCATTCTGTTTGGGCGGTGCTCCGATAAGGAGACATCTTGGTTTTTTTTCGGCTTCTTCTTTTATTTCAAACATATTCATATTATAATGCAAAGTAAGCGGCTTGTAGAAGAGCAAAAATTCTGCTGAATTCCGTTCAGCATGCATTGAAAACGGCCGAAATTCCAATGGGGTTCTTTTTTATGGCGGCTCTGAAAAGCCATTATTCCAATTTTGAGGTTGAACTTTGAAAATTCTGCAAAAAACTATCTGTAGCCTTCTGATTTCAGGCGCAGTTTTTGCTGCATGTGTAGTATCGGGAGTAAAGGGCGGTTTTAAGTCCTTTGAGATGAATTTTTTTCGCCCTCGCGTTGAATCTGCAATCACTGAAAAACTTGAAAGGGTTTCTGACAGTTTTGTAAACTATTCTTCCGGCCTAAGTGCAAAGTTCAGGGCTTTTATGAAAGAAGAGGCCGTTTGTTCATATATTGAACGTTCTCCCTCAAGTAATGTTCTGCAAAAAAGAAATGCCCTTGAAAACGGACTGTTCGCTTCTGTTCCGGGCCTGGAAGGATTCAGGCTTGTAGAAGATGGCGGCCTTCATATACACAAAAGCACTTTTAAAGAAGATGTTGTACGCGAAACAGAAAATCTTGTTGCATACAAAAATTATACCGCCGCTTCAAAGTACGCAATACCTTATGCCGAACTCCAGAAATATTCCTGGTCAGAAAATGCGCCCGTTTTTTATGCTGAACAGAATAAGTTTGTGTTTTGCTTTGCGTTTGTTGATTCTTACGGTCTTGAGCGCGGAACAATGGCTTTTTATGTTTATGCAGACGATTTTGTTTCACATTTGGTGAGTGAGGGAACAGTTGCCGCCGGAACAAAAGCGGTCCTTGTTGATCAGAATGAAATTCTGCTTAACGTGCCGTTCGGTGATGCAGCGCCGGTTGCAGCGCGGGCCGATGAAAAATGGAAGAGCGGTGACTATAGTGAAGAAAAAATTGCGGCTTTGGATGACGGACGTGAATTTTATCTTGTTACTGCGGAATCGGGAACTTTACGTTTGGGATGGATTTGCAGCGCAGAAGAGTTTGTTTTTTCACGCGCGGAATCTGCGGTGCTTCTTCTGTGCCTTTTTGTAACACTCTTTCTTTTTGTGTTTATGCTGTTCAATCTGCGCAGAAACAGAATGGCGCTTCTGAAAAGCAGAATAGAAAAGTTCAGGCGCAATGTTCTGAAACAATATGCTGAATGCGCCTCTGACAAAGAAAAGCGTGAGTTTTTACAAAAAATTCTGCGCCGGCGGCTTGAGATTAATTCTTATTTGTGCAGAAGTCCGGGGCGTAAAGGAGCAGAATATTCTGCCGGTGCAGATGTTCTTCTGGAGGCACTTTGGTCACAACTGGCCGGCGCAATGAAGCCTTTGCAGGAAGAAACTGCGGTAAAAAATGAAGCCCCCGCTGATGCAGAAGATTTTGCGCCCCTAGAAGAAGCATATGAAGTAGAAGAGCTTGCTCCTCTCGAAGAAACAGACAACGTGGAAGAACTTGCTCCTCTCGAAGAAGCAGATGATGAAGAAAATGAAGTTGAACTTGTGTCGCTGGAAGAGTTTCAGCGCGAAGATTATCCGCTAAACAAAGAAGGGAACTCTGTCGATAATAAAAACGAAGGTGCTGAAAATAATTTTTCTGTAGGCGGTCTGGATTTTTCTGATTTGGATGACGAAGAAAAAAATTAGAATTCCACAAAAAAAGACTAAACCAAAAGCGGCAGGATGACGAAACTAATATGGCGGTGATTGAGACAGACAAAAATAACGTTGACTCAAGTAAAAAACGCGGTTTGCTTAACCGTGCCATGAATGAGGAAACAAAGCTTGCTCAAAATACTGCACACGGGCTTCTTGCCAAAATAGAAAAAAATTATTCAAAAACTGGAACAGAAAAAATGAATGTAAAAAAATTATTCAAGTCAAAAAGCGCAATTGTAGAAAACAACGGAATTTTTACAATACAGAAAGATCTTGAAGTTTCATCAGTAAAAATAGATCCCAGTCTTAAGGCTCTTGTAGATTCAGTTTTAAGATAGAATTGCTGCAACCTCAGAAAAAAAACTGTACCAAGGTTGCCTTATTGATTACGCTTCGGGGTAAAGTCCCGGAACAAGAAATTCCTGCGGCAGTTTGGAAGGAATTCCTTCTTTTACCGATGCCCATGTGACATCGGCTTCTGCGCAGACGGTTCCGTCAGTTTTTTTTATTATCTGGTGGATTGTTCCCTTTACAGCACCCATTTTTGTAGGCGTTGTTTCTATAACAAGATTGTCGTTCAAGAAAGCCGAACTTTTGTAGTAAATGTCAATGTGAGTTACGTAGAGATAGTAGTGTGCGGTCACAACGTCATTGTACGGAAACCCTATCTGGTTCAAAAAGTCCATGCGGGCTGTTTCAAGATAATTCAGGTAAACGGCATTGTTAACGTGGCTGTAACTGTCACATTCATAAGAACGCACCTTTAATTCAGTCTTAAAAATCATTTTTTTCTTATAACCCCTATAATTATCAATTCTAGTCTTGTCTGACAATTTCTACCGGAAAATTCTGAAGCAGTGAAACGAAAAGATAAATCTTTTTATAAACTTCAATTGCCATGTTTTTAAGATTTTCACCGGCAAAGTGGTTTATTTCCTTCCAGTTCATTATAAGCTCCGGATGCTTTTTTACGGAATCCTCGAGAAGCATCTTTAAATTCTTGTCGTAAGTAACAAGATGTCTTGTTGAATTAAGAATTATTTTTGCGGCTTCATCATTTATGTCGTCAATTGTCATGCCGATTATGTTGCGGGCTTCTTTGTCGCGTTCGGCTCTTGGCATAAGGGTTTTGATTTTACTTCCCAAATCCGAAGTTTCCGAAATGCGCGAGTCAAGAACCGCAATTTTTGTAGAAACTTCCATAAGGTAATTGTAGGCGTCGCTCATTGGTTTTGCTATCTGCTGGTTTGACCATGCTGCACGTACAAGAAGAATGTCCGAAAGTTCACGGATATATTTCTTTGCATAGTCAAGAATAAACTGGCGCAGGTAAGCGAGTGGTTCGGTGTATTTGAATGAGCCGAGCGATTTTGCTTCAAAAATTGAACTTCTGACTTCTGTATAATAGTTCAGTTTTTCTATGTTTCTGGTTTCAAAGACCTGGTCTAAAAGACTTCTTACTTTTCCTGCAGTCTGTGCTGCCTTAAGTTCAGAGACAGTTTTTTTTGCCTGATTTCTTATGTTTGCAATGTAGTCTTCTGCAATAGCCTGGTTTGAAGATTTTGCTTCGGCCCTGTAGTTAGGGTCTTCTGTTACAAGCTGTACGAGCATTTCAAGGATTTTGCGTTCCTTAAGGTTGCGTATTCGAACCAGTATTTTTTTCCACACTGCGAGTGTAATGGGCTCAATGCCTTTTGCCTGTCGCAGCAGTTTGAATACATCGTCCCAGTCCTGGTCTGTCGGAATGCACCAGGCAATATCTATAAACTCTTTTATGTCTTCTGAAATATAAGAGCCGTTTATGGGCGTAAATCTTGGCTGCGTCAGAAAGTTGTGTTCTGTAATTCTGCCGTCAAATTTTTTAAGCAGAAAGTAAAAGTCATACAGGCAGAAGTTGCGCAGACAGAGTATCTTTGAATAAAGAGAGTCGATTTTTGCAACAAACGTGCTGTCAAAGCTGTCTGAAATTTTTGAAACAGATTCTTCTACAAACTGCGAAGTTTTTTGTACACCGTCTGCTGCGGCTTTTTCTTTTATGAAATTTTCGTCTATGCCGTCAATCAACTGTTTCTGTTCTTTAGAAAGTGACATTCCTATGACAAGAGATTTGAGTTTAGCAGGGGGAATTGACTGGAACATAAGCTGTGCCGGTGAAATTACTTTGTATATTTCGTAGAAAAATTTTGCCAATGAAGGATCGGCTTCGTGTGTGCCGGGTTTATAGAATCTGTATTTTGTTTTGAGAAGATTTTTTGAAATATTCCGCAGGGCACGCTTTTTCAGGGCTTCTGGATCATTTCCTGCAAAAAGAGAATTCAATAGATTCTGAAAAAAAATACTCATAAAACTACCTGAAGATTGTGGCTTTTTCGCTGTTAAGGGGAACTTTACTTCCTTTTATAAATATACGAAATTGCTCGGAACGTGTCAAATGCGCCAAAGTTCAGTATTTGTAAAAAAAAGGAGACCTGCCGTAAAATATGACACGTCTCCTTTTCCCGCTTTGAATCAGGGCTGCTTTTATCAGACTGTAAACTGGCTTATTTTGTCTGCCATTTGTCTTGCGCTGTTCTTGTTCTTTTCGGCGGCAAGATTTCCTTTTTCTACAGAATTGATGATGCTGTCAGTACTGTTTGCCATTTCTGAAATAGCCGTGTTGATTTCTGCCGTTGAGTTTCCAAGAAGGTCCATCTCTCCTGAAACCTGGTGGCTTCCGGTCATCATTTCTGAAGAACCCTGCTTTACACTGATGGTAGAATCGTCAATGTCTTTCATGGCTTCGAGAATCTGAGAACTTCCTTCTGACTGTTCTTTCATGGCGTTCATGACAACTTCTTCCTGTTGGCGTACAGTTTTTGTAAGATCAAATATTACGCCAAACTGGTTCTGAAGTGCACGTGAACTTTCTGCAACCTGGTTGATGCTTTCTTCAAGGCTATTGAGACTTTCTGTAATCTTTTTACCCTGAACATTACTCTGTTCGGCAAGTTTTCTGATTTCGTCTGCAACAACTGCAAATCCTTTTCCTGCCTCACCTGCGTGGGCCGCTTCAATGGCTGCATTCATGGCAAGAAGGTTTGTCTGGTCGGCGATATTCTGGATAACAGTAGATGCTTCAAGAAGTCCGCTTGACTCCTGGATGATTTTTTCTGCCATGTTAACGGCTGTTTCAACACGCTGCTGTCCTACTTCTGACGCGTCGCCAAGTTTGTTCATTGAGTCTGCGTTTTTGTCAAGAATTGCAGATACGCTGCTGATATTGGCGACCATCTGTCTTACAGCCGCAGAACTTTCTTCTACAGCCGCGGACTGCTGTTCAATGCTGGTGTTGAGTTTTTCTATATTCTGAACAATTTCTTTTATTGTAGATGCCGACTTTTCTACACCGCTGGCCTGTTCAATCATGCGCCTCTTAACGTCATTTATGTGTTCAACAATTTCGTTTGTAGAAGAAGAAATTTCAGAAACAGCGTCTGTCGTTTCATCTGCGGCCTTGTCAGAAGACTGTGCTGCGTTACCAATCTGTAAAAGAATTGTGCGCGTTGTATACAGAAGGTCGTTCATGCTGTTCATGAGTATTCCGATTTCGTCGCGGCTTACTACATCAAGTTTTTTGCTGGTATAGTCACGGTTTTCGAGTTTTTCGCCAAGAGCGTTTACCAAATTGAGTCTGCATGAAATATTGCGCATCATAAAGTATGAGTCCAGGACCATGTAGAAAATACCGGTCAAAAGTTGCGGAAGTATTTTTCTTACGACGAGGGTATAAATGGGAATACCGTGGTTTGCAGTAAACAAAAGCGGTGCTACCGAAACAAGACCTATTCCGAGTGCAGAAAAGAAGATTATGAGGCTGTTTCTTGACGTTATGTTAAAGTAAACGTGCTGTCTTTTCAAAGGAAGAAAACGCAGCCATTTTTCAAAGTTTTCAATCCAGAAAATGTAGATGAACAGAACCAGAAGAAATGTTGTTCCAAGACATGTGAATATCATAGGAAGAATTTCTATTGTTTCTGCACCTATTTTTTTGGATTCAATATGAAGGATTATAGGAAGTACAATTCCTTCTGAAATAGGCAGAATCATGTTCAGTATGTGGTTAACGACGGTAAGTTTGTTTATGTAATCACAACTTTCGGGCGTTCCGTCGTAAGTCATGATTTTCTTTGTTAAAATTCTGTAAGTCAGGATTGAAACTGTAATGTGAAAAGCCAGAAAGCAAAGAATTGCAGGCTGAATAAAAATTGCTCCCAGCTGACCGGGTGTAAGTAATTTTGCGGCCAGTATGTATACAGTGACGTAGGGAATCAAAATTAAATTGAGCAGCATATGAAGTACAGGAACTGCACGCGATGGTCTTGAAATTGTTGGTTGATCCATAAAATTCTCCAAAAGTACGGGATAAAAATCTGCAACGCAGACTTTGTTTTTTTCTTCTATTATGTGCTTTCTTATTTAGTGTACGCGTAAGCGTATACAAAATAAGGAAGTTGGGCAACAACTGAAGTTTTCTTGAAAGGCGCTATTTTAACCGTTCAGGAAAAACGTTTATATAATAAATATCAGTGCAGGAAAATCATTCCGAGTATTCCAAGTGGAATAAGATAGCAGGCAAACCATTCAAGGCGTCCCTTGCGTATCATCTTCATAAGCCAAGTGAGGGCCAGATAGCCGCTTGCGAAGGCTGCCGCACATCCTGCAATAACAGGTTCGGCGCCAACAGTAGAAGCAACATTGCCCAGATCTTTTGCTTCAAGAATAAATGCTCCTAAAATAGCAGGAATTGATACGATAAACGAAAACTCCCCAGCCTGTGCACGGTTTACTCCGCAGAAGAGTGCGCCTGCAATTGTGGAACCGCTTCTTGAAATTCCCGGAAGTGTACCGCAGCCCTGGGCCAGTCCTATAACAAGAGCCTGCTTCCATGACGGTGCCGCAGTTTCGCTACTTTCTGTATTATTTGCGGCGGCCCGTTTTTCAAGCAGGGCAGAAACTACAAGAAGTGCGGCTGTAACAATAAAGCCGGCACATACTGCCTTGATAGGAAAGTCCGGCAGGATTTTTGACGTTGCAATGCCAAGAACGCCTGTTACAAGGGTTGTAAGTACTATTGCAAGAATATATCTTCTGTCTTCTGTTTCACGGATTTGCTCCTGTTCAGAAGCATTTTCATTCTTCTTTGTAAAGAGTCTGCCGAATGTGCACAAAAGTTCCCATATTTTCTTTCTGAAAAACAGGACAACTGCCAGAAGTGTTGCAAGATGAAGAAACACGTCAAAAAGAAGAGGAACATCTTCAAGTCCGAACAGATTCTGAACTACAGCCAGATGACCCGACGAAGATATAGGCAGAAATTCCGCAACCCCCTGAAGAAGTCCCAGAAGAATTCCCTGAAAAATAGACATAATATTCTCCAATATTAGAAAAATCAGTTACAAAAGTTCTGTAAGAAAACTTTCCTTTAAGTATAGCATAGTTTGATATAATATATAACTGCAGAATATGATTTTTGCAGAGGAATTTTTCAAATTTTTTGAGTACTCCGGCGTGAATGCTATTGCAAAAAAATGTATATTTCCGTATACTTTTAGTTACCGACAATGACGTTTGGTTGGACGAACTTATTGTGCCCTTACGGCAAATGAGTTTTTCCGACCGAACGTCATTTTTTTTAAACTTTCAGACTAAACGTATATGTAGCGAGTAAGGGGGCTGCAATGATCCAAAACAAAAATACTTTGTATGAGCCGTCGTTTGAGCATGACAACTGCGGAATCGGTGCGGTTGTTAACATTGACGGAAAACAGACTCATAAAATAGTAGACAATGCTCTTTCTATAGTAGAAAAGCTGGAACACCGTGCGGGAAAAGATGCTACCGGCGAAACAGGAGACGGAGTAGGAATACTTGTCCAAGTATCGCACAAATTCTTTAAAAAAGCTGCAGCTGACTGCTCAATTACACTTGGCGGCGAAAGGGACTACGGAATCGGAATGTTCTTTTTTCCGCAGGACAAATTTATAAGAAGCCAGGCAATGAAAATGCTTGAAGTTCTTTCAGAAAAGGAAGGACTTAAGTTTTTGGGCTGGCGCGAAGTTCCGGTGAATCCCGAAGTTTTGGGAAAGAAAGCCCGTGACTGTATGCCGTGTATCATGCAGTGCTTTGTTGAACGCCCGCAGAATGTAGAAAAAGGACTTGCCTTTGACAGAAAACTGTATATTCTGCGCCGCGAATTTGAACATTCACACCTGAATACATACGTTGCTTCATTTTCAAGCCGCACGATTGTTTATAAAGGAATGTTCCTTGTAAAACAGCTTCGTACTTTCTACACAGATCTTCAGAGTGAAGACTATGTTTCAAGCATGGCTCTTGTTCATTCAAGATTCAGCACAAATACACAGCCTTCATGGCAGCGCGCACATCCGAACCGCTTTATTGCACACAACGGCGAAATAAACACAATCCGCGGCAATGCAGACAGAATGCTTGCACGTGAAGAGACAATAAAGTCTCCGGTGTTCAGTGACGATGAAATACGCGAGATTCTTCCGGCTGTAGACATGAGCGGCAGCGATTCAGCAATGCTCGACAATACGCTGGAATTCCTTGTAATGAACGGAATGCCTCTTCCTCTTGCCGTAATGGTCTGTATTCCTGAGCCGTGGAAAAACGATGACACAATGGACAGTTCCAAAAAGGACTTCTACCATTACTGGGCTACAATGATGGAACCCTGGGACGGACCTGCCGCAATTCTGTTCAGCGACGGAGACCTTGTCGGCGCAACACTTGACCGCAACGGACTCAGACCAAGCCGCTACTATATTACAAAAGACAATGAACTTATTCTTTCTTCTGAAGTCGGAGTTCTTGATATTCCCGAAGAAAATATTGTCAAAAAGTCACGCCTTATGCCGGGCCGCATTCTTCTTGTTGATACTTTCCAGAAAAAGCTTATTTCGGACTATGATGCAAAGAAAGAATACATAGATCTTTATCCTTACGGTGAGTGGCTTAATCTTAACCTCAAAAAACTTTCTGATCTTAAGATCCCGAACAAGAAAATTCCGGTTTACACACAGGAAGAACGTGATGTAATGTACCGTGCATTCGGCTGGAACTACGAAGATGTAAACGAAATGATTCTTCCTCTTGCACAGAACGGAATAGAGCCGACCGGAGCTATGGGCGTGGACACACCGCTTGCAGTAATGAGCGACAAGCATCCGGCGCTGTTCAATTACTTTAAGCAGCTGTTTGCACAGGTTACAAACCCGCCGATTGATTCCCTGCGTGAAAAAATTGTTACAGATACGACAGTTTATGTAGGAAGTGACGGAAACCTTCTTGAACCCGAAGCTTCGAGCTGTACTGTCCTTGAGATCAACAATCCGATTCTTACCGGCGTTGATATGCTTAAACTCAAGAATCTTGACACAAAGGGCCTTAAGAGTTCTGTCGTTTCTCTTCTATATTATAAGAATACTTCTCTTAAGGAAGCACTGGACAATCTGTTTATTACAATTGACCGCGAGTATCATGCCGGAAGCAATATCATTATTTTAAGCGACCGCGGTGTTGACGAAAACCACGTTGCAATTCCGTCACTTCTTGCAGTAAGCGGAGTGGAACAGTATCTGATACGTACAAGAAAGCGTACTGCAATTTCAATAATTCTTGAAACGGCAGAAGTGCGCAATGTTCACCAGGCTGCAATGATTCTTGGTTACGGAGCACGCGCAATAAATCCTTATCTTGCACATGAATGTATTGCAGAACTTATTGACCAGAAACTTTTGGACAAGGATTACCACACTGCAATTGATGACTACAACAAAGGTCTCATAAACGGAATTGTAAAGATTGCCGCAAAGATGGGAATAAGTACAATTCAGTCTTACCAGAGTGCACAGATTTTTGAAGCAGTCGGAATTGCAAAAGATGTAATTGACACTTACTTTACAAACACAGTGAGCCGCGTTGGCGGAATAAGCCTTAAGGAAATTGCAGAAGATGTTAACTTTCACCACAACAAGGCATTTGACCCGCTCGGTCTTACGGTGAATACGCATCTTGATTCTGTTGGAATGCACAAACTGCGCCGCGGACCTACATGCGAAGACCATCTTTATTCCCCTGAAACAATTATTGCCCTTCAGGAAGCGACACACAGCGGAAGTTATGAGCGCTTTAAGGAATACACCGCACTTGTTGACGACAATGCTCATCCGCATACACTTCGCGCAATGCTTAAGTTCAACTATGACGAGTCAAAGTCAATTCCGTTGGACGAAGTAGAAAGTGTTGATGAAATTGTAAAGAGATTCAAGACCGGTGCAATGAGTTACGGTTCAATCAGCCAGGAAGCCCACGAATGTATGGCACTTGCAATGAACCATCTTCACGGAAAATCAAATTCCGGCGAAGGAGGAGAGCGGCCTGAACGTCTTGGAACTGACAGAAACTCTGCAATCAAACAGGTTGCTTCGGGACGCTTTGGTGTAACAGAAGAATATCTTTTGAGCGCAAAGGAAATTCAGATTAAGATGGCACAGGGAGCAAAACCCGGTGAAGGCGGACATCTTCCCGGAAAGAAAGTTTACCCTTGGATTGCAAAAACTCGGTATGCAACTCCCGGAGTGTCACTTATTTCACCGCCGCCGCATCATGACATTTATTCTATAGAAGATTTGGCTCAGCTTATTTACGACCTTAAGAATGCAAACCGCAAGGCACGTATTTCTGTAAAGCTTGTAAGCGAAGCAGGAGTCGGAACAATTGCTGCCGGTGTAGCAAAAGCAGGTGCGCAGGTTATTCTTATTTCGGGACACGACGGCGGAACAGGAGCTGCACCTCTTTCTTCCATTCATCATGCGGGGCTTCCGTGGGAACTTGGTCTTGCCGAAACGCACCAGACGCTTATTCAGAACGGACTCAGAAGCCGCGTTGTAATCGAAACAGACGGTAAGCTTATGAGCGGACGTGATGTTGCAATTGCCTGTCTTCTTGGAGCCGAGGAATTCGGTTTTGCTACAGCACCTCTTATTACGATGGGCTGCGCCATGATGCGTGTATGTAATCTTGACACCTGTCCGTTCGGAGTAGCCACACAGAACGAGGAACTCCGCAAGCGCTTTACCGGTAAGCCTGAATATGTCGAAAACTTCATGAAATTTATTGCAGCCGAGTTGCGCGAATACATGGCAAAGTTCGGTTTCAGAACAATTGATGAAATGTGCGGACATACAGAGATTCTTGGCATAAAGGAAAAGAGCGCCTTCCAGAGGGCAAACCTTGTTGACATGAGCCGCATTATCGGTTGGAGTGCATCTTCTGGCGAAGAAAAAACTCACTTTGACCCGGCAGATGTTTACGACTTTGAACTCGAAAAAACAGTTGATGTTTCAAAACTTCTCAAATCTTTTGAAAAGACAAAGAAGGCAAAGAAAGGAACATTTGACATTTGCGTTTCTTCTACAGACCGCACAGTCGGAACAATTCTTGGAAGCGAGATTCAAAAGACATTCGGATCTTCCCTTGAAGAAGATTCTTATACCGTAAACTGCACGGGTGGCGGCGGACAGAGTTTTGGCGCATTTATTCCGAAGGGACTTACGATGAGACTTTCAGGTGATGCCAACGACTATCTTGGAAAGGGGCTTTCAGGCGGAAAAATCGTCGTCACTCTTCCAAAGAATGCAGGATACAAAGCCGAAGAAAATATCATCATAGGAAACGTTGCTCTGTTTGGTGCAACAAGCGGCCAGGCATTTATAAACGGAATTGCAGGAGAAAGATTCTGCGTACGTAATTCCGGGGCGACTGTTGTTGCAGAAGGATGCGGTGACCACGGACTTGAGTATATGACCGGCGGTGTTGCGGTAATTCTTGGACAGACGGGACGTAATCTTGCAGCTGGAATGAGCGGCGGTGTTGCCTACGTTCTGGATATGAATCACGATTTGTACCTGCGCCTTAACAAGCAGCTTGTAACAATGAGTGAAGTCAGCGACACCCACGATGTTGAACTTCTTAAGGGACTTGTGGAAAAGCATGTTGCAGAAACCGGCAGTGCTCTGGGAAAGCGCATACTTGCCGACTTTGGCACATACATAACACACTTTAAGAAAATTATTCCGAATGACTACAGCAAGATGCTCAGTCTTATTGCCGACGGTGAAAGCCGCGGTCTTGAACATGACGATGCTGTTCTTGATGCATTCAAAAAGTTTACTGCCTGAATTGTGCTGAATGCATAAACTGTTAATTAAGCCCGGTTGTCTTTTTAGGCGGCCGGGCTTTTTTTACTGACAGAAATTTATTTAAATAACAGCCCTCCTGGTCGGCCGGTGAAATCGAAAACCGGGCCATAAGGCCCTTGATGTGATTTTTGTATGGAAACTATCAAATGTCGCTTCGCGACGCTAAAAATCAAATCATTTCCGCTTCCCCCGTCCTCCCGCGCGGGCAATTATTGCAAAAAGTACCTATCATTCAATAAGCCTCAGAACTAACAGCTCTCCAAGTCGGCTAGTTTCAAAGTAACAGACTTACTTTGAAGCACAAAAAAAACTTCCCGGCACGAACAGTCTGCTCATACCGGGAAGTACCCGTAAGGGTTATATACGACGAAAGCCTGTAAGGGTTGACTTTCGAAGTTACCTGTTATTACAGATTTGTGTATCCCATAAGATATTCATCAATCTGTCTTGCGCACTCACGGCCTTCTGCAATTGCCCAAACAACCAGTGACTGTCCGCGGTGCATGTCTCCTGCAACAAATACTTTTTCCTTGCTTGTAGCATAGTCATCGCTTTTTGAAGTTGCCACAACATTGCGCGGTGTAAGATCTGTTCCGAATGCTTTTGCCGTGTAGTCTTCACAACCGGTAAATCCTGCTGCAATCAGAATCATGTCTGCCGGAAGTTCTTTTTCGCTTCCTTCTATTTCGCAGAGTTTTCTCTGGCCGTCAATATTTTTGAATTCAACCTGAACAGTTTTTATTCCGCAGACAGAACCGTCTTTTGTGTAGATTTCTTTTATTGTTGTTTTATAAACACGCGGGTCGTGGCCTTCTGTTTTTATTACTTCCTGCTGGCCGTAGTCTGTTTTGAGGACTTTTGGCCACTGCGGCCACGGATTATTTGCTGCACGTTCTGCCGGTGGCTGGGGCATCATTTCAAGTGCTGTAACGCTTGCTGCTCCAAGTCTTACGCATGTTCCCGTACAGTCGTTTCCTGTATCACCGCCACCAACTATAATTACATGCTTTCCTTTCGGGTCAAGGAATTTTTTGTCTGCAAAATCTGAATTCAAAAGAGACTGTGTTACGCTTTTAAGAAAGTCAACTGCCGGTAAAATTCCTGCTGACTCTTCGCCTGCGACATTCAGCCTTCTGGCCTGTTTTGCACCGCAGCACAAAGCAACTGCATCGTAGTCTGCAACAAGCTGTGAGGCATCAATTGTTTTGCCAACATCTGCGCCTGTTACAAAAGTTACGCCTTCGGCCTTCATTAAGTTTACGCGGCGTTCAACAATTTTTTTGTCCAGCTTCATGTTTGGAATACCGTACATGAGCAAACCACCGGCTCTGTCATCTCGTTCGTAAACTGTTACTGAATGTCCTCGGCGGTTAAGAAGGTCTGCTACAGCAAGGCCTGCAGGTCCCGATCCAACGACAGCAATTTTTTTGCCGCTGCGTACCTTTGGAATCTGGGGCTTCATGTAGCCTGACTCAAATGCTTTTTCTATAATATAAAGTTCGTTGTCGTGAATTGTAACCGCGTCCTTTATGTCTCCTCCGTTACCGCAGTTGCAGGCCTTTTCGCACAGTGCCGGGCAAACGCGTCCTGTAAATTCAGGAAAACTGGAAGTTTTTAAAAGACGCCAGGCAGCCATGTCATACTGGCCTTTGTAAAGTGCATCGTTCCATTCCGGAATAAAATTGTGCAACGGACAGCCTGTTACCATTCCTCCAAGACGGATTGCACTCTGGCACATAGGCACACCGCAGTTCATACAGCGCGCGGCCTGTTCACGGCGTTCCTTGTCATTAAGATGATTGTGAAATTCCTTGAAGTTTTTGATGCGTTCTGCAGGTTCAATCCATGAATCTTCAACACGCTTGTACAACATAAAACCGTCTGCTTTTCCCATAATAACCCCTTACATTTAAAATTAGGAATAAAAAAAGAGGCCGCAGACAAATACACATGGTTTTCCCATATATATTCATCTGCGACCTCTCTGTCGGATTTTTATAGTATAGCAGATTTGACTAAGTTTTGCAACTGTTCCAGGCTTTTCTCGTGATGCTACAATGGAAAAATATTTTTTGTTGTGCTAATATTGTGCGGTTTACAGGAAAAAGATGGACACTTCAAAAAATACAATTGATTCAAAAAAAATCATTTATTCATTTTGTGTAATTGCTGCCGGAATTCTCTGGGGAACAATGAGCATTTTTGTACGCTCGCTCAGTTTTCTTGGTTTTTCTTCCAGACAGATTATGCTTATGCGTTCTTTGCTTGCATCAGGAATTCTTGCGGCTGTTATTGCCTTAAAAAATCCGGCTCTTTTTAAAATTTATCTTCGTGATATCTGGATTTTTATCGGAAGCGGAATTTTAAGCATGGCGTTTTTTTCTGTCTGCTATTTTTCTACGATTATTGAATGCGGCGCTTCTGTTGCAGTTGTGCTTTTGTATACGTCGCCGGTTTTTGTTTTGATTTTGTCTGCGATTTTCTTTAAAGAAAAAATCACTTTTTTAAAAGCGGCGGCTCTTGTAATTACGTTTGCAGGCTGTGTTTTTGTTGCAGGAATTTTTGGAAGCGGAACTTCTGTTTCTCCTAAAGGATTTTTTGTCGGGCTTCTTTCGGGATTGGGCTACGGACTTTATTCAATCTTCGGGCGTGTGGCATTAAAAAAATATGAGCCGCTTACTGTAACTTTTTATTCACTTTTGTTTGCTTCTGTTGCAATGATTCCTCTTTCGTCTCCTGTTGAACTTGCAGGCACAATGAGTGTGCGCTCATTTTTGTTTTTTTTGGGAACTGCCGTTTTCTGTACTCTTCTGCCATTTTTGCTTTATACGTTCGGGCTTTCGGGTCTTGAAGCGGGGAGGGCCGCAATCTTTGCTACAGTTGAACCTCTTGTAGGAACATTAATCGGAATTTTTTTATGGAAAGAATCTGCGGGATTTTTTAAGTTACTTGGAACAGCAATGATTTTTGCAGCAATAATTCTTGCAAGCTTACCTGAAAGGAAGAAAATATAGATTTCGTTCCGCCCGGAGGAGCTTCCGCCGCGTACAGACTGGTACAATGATTTGAGTATAAATTGTAAAAATCGTGAAAATTTAACGAAAAAGAATTGTAGAATTCGGGAAAAATAAACCAAAAAGAATTAAAAATTTCGGTAAAAACGGGCTATAGTTATGTCATAACATTTAAGCGCAGGCATATAATCAGTTTCTCGAATGGAAAAACAATTCCCGGGGTAAAACCGCCCTTATGGTGGAAGGCGCCTGCCGAGTTGGTAAATCAACTCTGGTAACAGAATTTGTACAAAAAGAATACGAGGCTTTTCTTTTTTTGGATTTTGCAAAAGAAGATGATGATGTAAAAGAAAACTTTAAACAGAATATAGGTAAACTGGATGTTTTTTTCAGAACTCTGTTTTTAGCAAAGGGAAAGGAGCTCAAGCCTAACCGCAATACTGTCATTGTTTTTGATGAGGTCCAGCTTTTTCCGCTGGCCCGACAGGCTATTAAGTATCTGGTAGCAGACGGACGTTATGATTATATTGAAACAGGTTCCTTAATTTCAATAAAAAAGAATAAAGAAAAAATTCTTATCCCGTCAGAAGAATTCAAAATTAAAATGTATCCTATGGATTTTGAAGAATTTCTTTGGGCAACAGGCGATACAGTAACATTCTCCGCTATTCGCGATGCATGGAATAAAAAAGAAGGATTTGGGGATTCAATTCACCGTAAGATTATGACCAAGTTCAGAACATATCTTGCGGTTGGTGGAATGCCCCAGGCTGTAGATTCATATGTAAATGGTGACACTTGGAAGCAGATAGATTTTATCAAGCAGACAATCATTTCTTTGTATGAAGATGATCTTGCTTCTTATGATGACGAAAATTCCGAAAAGGCTTCGGTAATATTTAAGACAATCCCTGAACAACTGGCAAATCATAATTCACATTTTAAATTTTCTTTGGTTGATAAAGAGGCCCGTTACAAAAATTATGTAAACTCAGTTTCCTTTATTGCAAAGTCAATGATAGGAAATGAATGCATAGGCGTTACGAGCCCTGAAAGTGATATGGGAGCTTATGCCGACAAAAGTAATTTTAAGCTTTATATGGGCGATACAGGTCTTCTTGTTACATTGATGACAAAATCAATTGATTCATCGGATGAACTTTATAAGACAATAATTTTTAACAAGTCCGACATGAATTTTGGAATGGTGTTGGAAAATGCTGTGGCTCAGATGATTCGTTCCTGCGATAAGGATTTGTATTTTCATGAATTCATGTACAAGAATGAAGATGAGGTTAAAGAAAAGAAATATGAAATAGACTTTCTGTTTACAAAAAAAAATGAAGATTTGCCCGATTGAAGTAAAGTCTTCTGGTTATCCACGCCATGTTTCTTTTGATAACTTCAAGAAAAAGTACCAGATTAAGTTTGGTGGTCGTTACATTATTTATACAAAAGATTTGAAAGTTGTAGATGATATTGTTTATCTTCCGGTTTATATGACGCCGTGTTTGTTTGACAGGTAAACCTAAAGTCCATTTTATGTGCTGAGTTAAAACTCACTTGTTGATTTTGAGCCATTGTTATTTTGTAGATAAAAAAAACGGAAAAGTCTAAAACTAAAATATAAATTAATTCCGATAAAGAAAATGGAACAGAAATAAAAATTCAATTGCAGATAAAAATAAAATGAAAAACGTAATTTTACTTGATGACCATCCGATAATTTTACAGGGGCTTTCGCTTTTACTTGAAAAATCCTAGACTATAACAGAAGTTGAATCTTTTCTTAATTCCGCAGAAGGAAAAACACTTTCAGAAAAAAATCTACCTGCGCAATAGTCGACATTGAATTGAACGGCGAGTCTGGTTTTGATTCAATTTCTTTGTTTAGAAAAGCCGGAATCAAAGTTCTGATGTATTCAATGTTTGCAAGCCCTTCTTACGTTGTGCGTTCAAGTGAACTGGGAGCAAACGGTTATATTTCAAAGTCAGCTTCTGAGATCGAATTGATTGAAGCACTTGATAAAATCTTTTCGGGAAAATTGTATATTCAAAAAGACCTTGTTCCTGAATTAATGTTTACGACAAATATTTTAAGCTTGCTTACAAATGCCGAAAAAAAACTGCTCGACCTGGTAAGCCAGGATTTGGGAAATTCCGAAATTGCCGCAATTTTAAAAATCAGCGTGCGAACAGTAGAAATGCATTATTTCAACATTTCTTCAATCAGTAAAGCTATATTAGTTCCGATTTTATTTTTCAGTTGATTTAAATCTGTAGTATATAATTTGCTATTTGCGATGGCAATTCTGATTTTGTCCTTGTAATTGTATTCAAAATGAATCATCCGTTTATTGTAGGAAACACCGAGTTTATCTGTCAACCAAAGTTCAAGTTGATTTTTGTTGCCAATTTTTTTGTTCTCCATAATTTTTTCAATATCGAATTCTTTACAATCGCATAAATGTAATAAAAGCCAGAATTCAATACATGGATTAGAAATTATAAGTCGGATTTCGTTTTTACTATCTGCGGCAACAAGTTTGTCGAATTGAACTTCTGTAAAGCTGTGCCTATCACGGTCGGCAATTAAACAAAGAAAGTCGCCTTCAAAAAAGTTATCTGCATTTTTTATAGTTTCAGAGGCTTCTTTGTATATATTCAAAGGATTACTGCCAGTATTTTTTTCGTGTTTCAACGGAATAATTTCTATAAGCGGATGAATACCAATTTCATTTCTGTATTCAATTAGCCCTTTAAAATATTGATATTCTGTTTTCTTTCCTTCGCAGGCAATAAAATAACGCCGCTTCGGTTCTTCTGAGAAAGATTCTGCTTCATAACGCTTGCCATAGGGCTGACTTACTCTCATAGAGGCACTCGAATTTGTGATTTATTTCGCACCTAGAGGTGAAAAGAAAGTATCAAAAATTGGTACTCCACCGTACCGTCCGTCTAGATAAGGTTTTTCAATTTTCTTATCAAAACGTTCCTTGAATCTATCGAAGGGATATAAGTTGCTCGCACCTGTTTTGTTCATTTCAACAAGGAAAATTTCATCTTGCCGTAATAAATCAAGATTCAATAAATGACTTTCATGCGTTGTTATTATTAATTGAATATTTTTTTCCTCTGAAATTTGAAGAAAAGTCTGAATAAAATGCATTGTCAATTGAGGATGAAGGCTTCTGTCAATTTCATCAATAATGAAAACAGAATCTTCTTCCTGATTTAGAATCACTGATAGTAAATCTAGTAGACGTTGAGTTCCATCTGATTCGTCCTCTAATGAAAAGGGAACATTCTTTACTCCAAAATGTTCAAAAGCAACTTCTGTAAAAACTGGTTGTTTATTAGTAAAAGTAACAAATATAAGACGTCCGTTATTATTAAACCTAAATCCACACTCTACACATTTATCAGATGGCTTTTCACAGTTTTCTTTACAAGCACGTGTAATAGCTTCATCAATCATTTTCCTAAAATTCATAGGTGCTTTATCTAAAGCCTGTTCTTTGCTTATTTCTGTTTGTATTATTCCTGATATACCTGTTTTAAATGAAGTTATCGCTTTTAATAATAAAGGAATGTTTCTAGATGCAAAGCAATCATATCCAGAAATTGTTGTTTCAGGATATGAAATATTTAAATCATTGATCTTGCGATATAGTGTTTTAAGTATTAAAAGCTTTGGATTTGATTTATATAAGTCATCCTTATTTGTGACAATATCACTAAGAAAAGTTTTGTTCTGTACTGTTTTCAAATCATTCAAATACAAAGACATTCTTTTATCAAAAGATTCAGCCAACAAATCAGTATTAAAAGAAACTTGGCCAGTAATTGTATTACGAGTGAATACTTCAATGTCTTTTTCTTGATTCAACTGAATAAGCCATTCTTCGGTTATTTGCTTTGTGAAAATAACCATTTCAAATCCATATGCATAGATAACACCGTCTATACACATCTCGAATTCGAAGTAAGAAGTCTTTTCCTTATTTAAAGGATTTATTCTATAGTATGAATCTTTATATTCTTCCAACAAATGAGTTTCTGTACCTCTACAAATAACTATCTGTGCAAAATCTATTGCCTTAATAAGGTTTGATTTTCCAGCTGCATTTGCACCAAAAATTGCTCCGAACTTTAGAAGATTCATATCTTTTGTTTTAAAAAGACGTTCATTGTGTCGTGTGCCTGTATTTGCAATAAGTGAAAGTGTCTGGTTTTTATCAAAAGAGCGAAAATTACCAACTGTAAAACGGGTCAACATGGTATTGGCCTCCTGTTTGTTGTGATTTCCCCTCCACAACACAATCTAATATATTATAAACTTAGGAGATTGTCAATTATGTACAAATTAAATGTGAAAAATTCACAAAAAAGATGAAATTTTTTGTCTTTTAAAATAATTATGCATATATTATAAAAAAGGTGCTTCCAACGCACAAAAGAAGAAAGCACCTTGAGTATTCAACAGAACTGATGTTCATGTTGCCTTATTTTAAACTATCGGTTTTTTTAAGAGTCAACTTTACATCTGTTCCATTAATAAAGGAGGAATTGCTATGAGCGGTTCTCATCATGTAGTACCCAGTCCAAATGGTGATTGGGATGTAAAGCGAGGTGGAGCAGAACGAGCTTCTGCACACACAGACAATAAACAGAAGGCTGTTGATATTGCACGAAATATCAGCAGGAATGCAGGGACTGAATTGTTTATCCACGGAATGGATGGAAAAATTCAATCAAAAGATAGCCACGGAAATGATCCGTGTAATATTAAGGGGTAAACCGATATGGATGATTTAACAAAAAAAAGACCAGAAGATCCCGCAAAAATTAACATTAATCAGCAATGGGAAATTGATTACTGGACGAAAGAACTAGGCATTTCAGAGACAAAGCTGATAGCTTTGGTAAATAAAGTCGGTCCTGAAGTCAGTAACGTGAAAGCGGAGTTGTGGCGAGAAAAAAAACGTTCAAACAGTGATTATGATGGCTTTGGGTATTAATTGTACATTGCTTCGTTGAAGCATAAAAAAAGCACAGATTAGCGTCTGTGCTAAAAAATGTGAGTGTAGAAAGGAAGTTATTATTGAAATTAAATATTGTAGAACACTCTGAATATGTAAAATTTACTGTAGGAGATGATTTCAAAGGCTTTGAATATCCCTTTTATGCTGAAAGTATTTTGAAAGTTCCTTTCGAGTACTCACAAGGAGATCATGTAAAATTATCCTTTCACATAAGAACACCCAATGACGATTTAAATCTAGAAAAGGAAGTTTTTCATCAAAAAATCCCTATGATGGTTATTATGTAATATTTAATCTCTCTTATGGAATAGCAGAACTTAATAATTTACAAACACCTAAGAGTTTTAGACATAAAGGATTTGCATCAGCAATTTTAAAATTAATCGACATGACTATTCTTGAATATAACAAAAACAAAGAACAATTTAAAAAATTAAAAGATTTTAAAAAGATAAATCAAATAACCGGTCTACTACACTCGTGTGACGATAATGAATTAAGTCAAGAAAGGCTTATTTTATTTTACAGAAAAATGGGTTTTTGTCCTCCTGATAAAGAAACAATTTATAAAGAGTATTGAGGCTTATAAAAAATCCAAAACTTTTATTTTTCTCCCAGCTCCTCAGCCAGGTGAATTACGGCGGTGCGTTCGGTGGGAGGCAGTTTTTCCAACTGATTTACATGGGCGCGGTATTTTCTGAACAATTCTATTTCTTTTTGCAGACGGTTGCTGTCTTTTTTTGATGAAGCGGAATCTGTTCCGGTTACAAGGTATTCTACGGTTACGCCCAGCACTTTTGCGATTCGCACGGCGGTGTCGGCGGAAGGGGATGAACCGAGTTTTATGCCTTTACCAACATTTCCTAAATTGAACCCTGCCTCAGTGGCAAGTGCTTTGCGGGTCATTCCTTTGTATTCTAATTCTGCGTCTACATTTTCCCAAAAACTCATGTTTAAACAATTGCGGAAATTGCCAACTTTTTAAAAGAATACTCGGCAAAAAACGGAATAATATGCTATACTAGGTAATTACCAACTAAGTGAATGAAAGTAGGAAATCTTACACTAGGGAATTAGAATTATGTCCACAAACATATCCAAAGAAAAGCGCGAACAGCTTATTGCCAAAATCAGCAAAATTAAGGCTTTTATTGAAAAATCGGCCGATGACAAAAATAAATCGAATCTGCTTTCTTACCTGGGCGACCTGCAGAAAGAATTGATAAACAAACATTACGGGCTTATTTTTGAAGAACATCGTGAAAGAATTGACGAAATATTGAGCGAAAACCTGCCGGTTCTTACCGAAGAAAAAGATTTGTTCATTGACAACGGCGGGCAGCAGAATTTTTTGATTGAAGGTGACAATCTTGCAAGTCTGCAACTTCTTGAAAAAACTCACCGCGGCAAAATCGATTTGATTTATATTGATCCGCCGTATAATACGGGAAATAAAGATTTTATTTACGATGATAATTTTGTGGACTCAAAGGACACGTTCAGACACAGTAAATGGTGCAGTTTTATGCAGAAGCGTCTTGAACTTGCACGCAAACTTCTGAGTGAAAAAGGCGTAATTTTTATAAGCATCGATGACAATGAACAGGCAGCATTAAAACTTTTGTGTGACGATGTGTTTGGAGAAGGGAATTTTATTAACGCAATTAGTATTAAAACAAAAGCAAGTGCGGGTGCCTCTGGAGGAGGTGAAGATAAGCGACTAAAGAAAAATACAGAATTTGTTTTATTATATTGTAAAAATAGTAACTATATGAATTTAGTGAAACCAAAAACTAAAATCAAATTGAGTGAATATATAAGTGACCATAAGGAAAACAATATAGGTTTTTATTATACACGTGTTATTGTTAATTATGGTGTAAAAAAATTTATTACAACAATAAAATCTGGAAATGGAGATGATATAAAAATTTATGAACATGAAGATTTTGAATTTTCTTCAATTTCAAAACTTGCAAAAAAGCAAAATTGCTCTGAAGATGATATTTACAAAAAGTATTATAACGATATTTTCATGGTAACTAATGCTCAAACATCAATATTAACAAGAGTAAATCAAACAATTAAAAGTAAGAATAAATTGATTTCTTATGAATATATTCCTACAACTGGAAAAAATAAAGGAAAGATAGAAACTAAACTTGTATGGAATGAAACACTTGTTGTTTGGTTAAAGGACAGTACAACATGCGAAAAAGGAATTCTCTATAAAACTGAAGTTTTAGGAACATTGTGGGATAATATAAGTTGGGGAAGACTAGACTTGGAAGGTTATGTATCATTCAAAAATGGTAAGAAACCTCTTGCCTTATTAACTCAAATATTACCATTTTCAACAAGTAAATCTTCCACCATTCTCGACTTCTTCGCCGGCAGCGGAACAACGGGACACGCAGTACTCAAACTAAATGCAGAAGACGGCGGTTCGCGCAAATTCATTCTTTGCACAAACAACGAAAATTCAATCTGCCGCGACGTAACTTACGAACGCATTAAGCGCGTAATTCAAAAAGAAAATTATGCAGCTTCTCTCAAATACTTCCGTGTAGAATACATTCCCATAACCGACCGTGTGTACTACGACTACGCAGACCAGCTTTTGGAACACACAAAGGAACTGGTAGAACTCGAAAACTCGGTTAACTTTACAGGCAACGCACAACTGGCAATTATTTTAAGCGAAGACGAACTGGATTCATTCTGCGCGGACAAAGAAAAAATCAGCAGGTGCAAAAAAATCTATCTGGGACACGAATGCGCAACCACGGCGGAACAGGACGAACTTTTTGTAAAACAGCAGATTTCTGTAATCCGCATTCCAAACTATTACTACAAGGAAGACTAAAATGAATATTCAGCTTACCCCTTTTCAGCTTGAAGCACTGAACAAACTTATGGAGGCAATGCAAAAGACCGGCCGCGACATCGTGTTAAAAAGTCCTACGGGTTCCGGCAAAACAATAATTCTTACTCACTTTATGAGCGAGTTTATGCAATCGAATGCAAATACGGTTTTTGTGTGGCTTACTCCCGGCAAAGGAAACCTGGAAGAACAGAGCAAGGCAAAAATGGACGCGTATATTCACAACGCGCAGACAAAACTTTTAAGCGATGTGATGACCGGCGGTTTTGAAGAAGGAGATGCGTGTTTTATAAACTGGGAGAAACTGACCAAAAAAGGAAACACCGCGCTAAAAGACAGCGAGCGCACCAATTTTATAGAATGGATTACAAGAGCGCATGATTCTGGACTTTCGTTTAAAATCATAATCGATGAAAGCCATCAGAACTTTACGGCAAAGGCAGATGAAATTATCCAGCTGTTCAAAACAGATAAAATTATCCGCGCATCGGCAACACCCCTTGCGGACAAAAATGCGCAGATTGTAGAAGTTACAGAAAATGAAGTAATTGAACAGGGACTTATAAAAAAACTGATTGCCATAAACGAAGACTTTCCGCAGAAAATTGAAACACAAAACCAGACGCATTATCTTTTGGAAGAAGCCGAAAAAAAGCGGCTTGAACTTAAAACTGAATTTTTAAATCGCAGCGTGAATGTAAACCCGCTTGTAATTGTTCAGCTGCCGAATAATTCAGATGCACTGTTGGGAAGCGTTCTGGACTTTTACCAGCCAAAGCAGATGACAACAGAAAACGGACTTGTTGCAGTCTGGCTCAGCAAACAGCATGAAAATCTTGATGATATAGAAAAAAATAATGCACCACAGGAAATAGTAATAATCAAACAGGCAATTGCAACAGGCTGGGATTGTCCGCGTGCACATATACTTGTAAAACTTCGTGACAACATGGACGAAACGTTCGAGATTCAGACAATCGGTAGAATTCGCCGAATGCCCGAAGCGCATCATTACGGCTGCGATTTGCTTGACACCTGTTATTTGTACACGTTTGACGAAAAATTTACAGAAGGTGTAAAAGCGGCTTTGGGCGACGCGCTGGATGCAAAGACAATTTTTTTGAAGAACGAATACAAGAAAATTTCACTAGTAAAAGAACAGCGTTCGGCCGTAAGTGGCGGCAAGGATTTGCGTGAAACTACAAAAGCTGTTGCGGAATATTTTTTAGAAAATAATTGCAAAACAAAAGCATCTTTTGAAACTTCAGGCTTTATTTTTTCTGACGACATTGTTCGCAAAACAGTGAGCGGAAGCGCGGCAACTTTTAACGAAATGAACAGCAGCAATTTGAATGAAATAGAATTCCGTGAAAAATTGAACACACACTCGCACGGAAAAGAATTCCACAACAGAGTAGGTCGCCTTGGGCAGGAACTCGGAGTCGACTACGGAAATGCCGTTATTGTAATAAATAAATTATTTTCATCAAAGACAAAATATTCCGAAAAAATTCTGCGGCTGGAACCAAAACAGCTTTACGCTTTTGTAATTAATAATTTTGAATTGCTCAAACATTATATGCGAGAATCGATGGCGGCGAATTTACAGAAGCAGTTGAACTTTGGAAAAACTATGCAGAAAGTTCAGAAAGAATTTTTGATTCCGCAGTCTGCGCTGTTTACTTATGACGGCAAAAACCGTGTTCAAAAAGTATATTCCAAAAATGTGTATTCTCAGTATCTGTCTTCTGCAGAAAAACGAAGTGGCCCGGAAAAGAAATTTGAAAAGTTTCTTGAAGAATGTGAAGCTGTTGACTGGTTTTACAAAAATGGTGACAAGGGTGATGAATATTTTTCTCTTGTTTATTTTGATAACGGTGCGGCACAGAAATTGTTTTATCCAGACTACGTTGTGAGTGTAAAAGGCAAAATCTGGATTTGCGAAACAAAAGGTGGTTTTAACAGAACAGGAAACAGTCAGGATATTGATTTATTTTCTCCAAAGAAATTTGAAGTGCTGAAAGCGTATTTGTCACAACAGAATTTGCACGGTGGTTTTGTCCGCTTTGATGAAAATTCCCAGGAATTATTTATTGCAACAGAAAAATATTGCGACGACATTTCTGATTCAAGCTGGAAGCCGCTGAAAGAAGTTTTTGTTTAGATTAAAAAAAATCCTAACTTTATTCCACATCCCAGAGTGCGTCTTCAATATAATCGTTTGAAATATGCTCCTGTTCAAGTCGGTCACGATTGTTTGATGCAGAATTATGAAGTTCTGTAAAAATGAGTTTTTCTTCTTCTGTAAGATTTTGTGGAACAAAGTTGCCGGAAAGTGATTTTCCTTTTGAACGGAATGAATCAAATGTTTTTAAAGTACGGTTATCCATGCAGAACGATTTTGCCAGCGGAAAATATTTTCTGAAGTCGCTTAAAATCAAAAATCCGTGTTCGTCCAAATCGCCAAAGTACAGAATTTCTTTTTCATTAAACCAGTTGCAACTTTTAAAAACTGTTGCTGTAAAGCCGTGTCCCCAAATGCAAATAGAATCTGCCACATCCGGAAATGATAAATAAACCATCTCGTTTTCTATTATGAATATGCGTTTGATTTTGCTGAATATATCTGCTTTATCGAACGACTCAAAATCACAAAGCGGCAGAATCATTTCGCTGACTTGTAAGCCGTTTGCATTCAATAAATTTTTTTTGTCCAGCGAACGAAATCTTACAACCACAGGTTTTTCTTTTATTCCGTATTTGCTTTCAAAAGATGTTTTTTTATTTTCTTCAATTGAATCAGAAACATCAGACTCTGAAACAACGAGCAAACTTTGAATAAGTGCCTTGTTGTTTTCTATAAATTTTGTATGAACTTTTACAGGCAGCTGTCTTAAATACAAATTGCTTGATGTATTTTGAAAAAGATAATTTACACAAAGACAAACTGAATGCCAGAAATTTGTTTCATTGGAATGTGAGTCGCATAAATCACTGTGATGCGAATGAATCCACTCTGAATTAAAATTTATTTTTACCGTAGAATTTTGCTGCTTTTCTAACTGCAATTCTGAATTCAAGATTTTTATTGCACTGAGAAAATTTTGCGTTGCGCTTTCTTTTTTTATAAAATACAAAAAGTCACTTTCTGTTTCAAAAAAAATGTCTTTGATAACAGTTTGTATCCCGTTTGTGCGTGTGTTAATCTGTTCAAAATTAAGAGCATAGCCCATGTGCTTTTTATTTTTCTGTTTGCTTTCTGCAATTAAAGGTGCAACTTCATTCATTCTTGAAACAAGATCTTTTGATGCAGAACCTTTGGAGCCTTTTATTACGAGCGGAAAAAATTCATTATGAATATCTGCGTTATTTTCTGAGTATGCAGTTTTTAAAATCTGTTCAACTTTCCAGTCAAGAAAAGATGAAAACTGATAAACTGCTTTTTTATAAATTTCTTCTGGAGTTATCAATTTGTGTTTTCCTTTTCTGCGCGGTATTTTTCGATTGTCATACTCAAAAGCCTTGAGTCGTCTGTATTTTTATTTTCTGTCATGTGAACAGACGAAATATAATCTTCTACAATATTGATTTTATCCAAAGGCGTTACAACCATTGTCTGCAAATTCAACTGCTTAAAAAGTTTCATTGCATATTCTGAGTTTGTAGCGTCGGACTTGCTGAATGCTTCGTCAATAATTGCAAATCTGAATGAAGTTCCGTTTTCGTTTCCGTCGCCGAACTGATATGCAATAGCACTCGCAAGAATTGTGTATGTCAGCTTTGCTTTTTCACCGCCGCTCAAAGATGCACTGTCATTGTAGAATTGTTTTTGTTCATTGTCTTCTGCAAAATTTTCTGTTGCGGCAAATGTATACCAGTTTCGTATATCAAGAACAAAGTCATGCGTTTTCTGATTTTCCTTTAATGAATTCAAAAATCTTTTTATCTGCAAAAACAATTGCTCTTCGTAAACTTCATCGTTGCTTTGAATTCGCACCGCATCAGGAATTGCCGCTTTTAACTGAGATTTGAATTCTTCGATTCGTCTGTCTGAATTTCTTTTTATCACAAGTTGAAGATATGTGTCCGAATTTTTTGAATATGAAATTTGTTTTAAGCTTATATTCAAATTGCGGACAGCTTCTTCAACTTCTTCTGTTCCGTTGATGATAAACTGATTAAAGTCGATGATGTCGTTTTTGACTGTATCATGCAAATACTCGTGGAACTGCTTTTGATATTTTGGAAGTCCGTCTTTTTTTAATTTTTCTGCAAAGGCTTCGTAATCTCCAAGATATTCGTGACCGGAATTAAGCGACATAAACTCTGCACTCCAATCTCCAAATTCTTCTCGGTCCTTTGAAGATGGATTTCGAACAGCATTCATCGCATTTATAAGATTCATTTTATAACCGCTGATTGTATTTGTTGCTGTATTTGATTTTCCTTGAAGTTCCGTCTGCATTGTCTGAACGTTGTGTTCAAGTTCCTCGAGCGTTTTGGGATTTGTAAGGCGCGGATATTCTTTTTGAAGTTTAGCAATTCCTTCTTCACTTTTATTTTTTAAATCTTCATTTGAATTGAATGTATCAAGTGCATTTTTGTTTTCTTCAAACTTTTTATGAAGTGTGTTCAACTGAGTTTGCAATGATCCTGACTTTCGATTCAATTTTTCGCATTCTGATTCTATTATTTCCTTTTGATTTTGTTTTGAATCAAGCTGTGTCTGTAATTCTTTAATATCTTTGTTTGCAGCAAGTTTTTTTCGCTCGTCGTTGAGTCCGTCAATCTGTTTTGTAATTCCTGAAAAATCAATCTGATTCCAGAATTTGTATTCTAAAATTCGGTTAAACGAGCTAAGCTTTGTTTCCTGTGCTTTAATTTTTGAAATAATTTTTTGCATTTCTGACTTTTCGGTTTCAATCTCTGAATTTATTTCGTCAAGAAGTGAACTCAACTCGCGGCGTTTCTGGCTGTTGTCCCATCCCAAAACCTGAATAAAACGGCGCGCATTTGTTCCTTCTTTTTTACGGTCGTCTTTTTCATGCTTGATTCCGCTTTTAATCAATCCGCTTTTTGTAATTGCACGTTCTGCACGCGAAAAAATTGCAATGTCTTCTGTGCAGCGAAAGTTAAAATGTTCTTCAAGATAATTTTCAAGCCAGTGTGTTAATGCATGATTTTGTTTTACATTAAGTTTGCCGGGAACGGTGTCTGTTTCTGGAGTTGTAAAATTATTTTCAAGTGCAGAATTTTCTGTCTTTAAGTAAACAAGCCTGCCTCCGACATCGTTTTCTTTAACAAACTGAGTTACGCGTTTGTAGTTTTCGTCTGTTACAAGCAAATCGAGTGCAAAATTATGAAGAAGCTTTTCGATTGCATAATTCCATTCTGATTCAGAAGGTTTTACTTCTATAAGTTCGCCTGCAAAAGGCAAGTCGCTTTCGGCAATTTTTAATGCACTGCAGATTTTTGAACGTATTCTGATATTTTCTGCCGGAATATTTGAATTGCGGTTTCCAAGAGATTCAAGTTCTGAAAGAGTATCATTTTTTTGTACTCCCAGATTTTGAAGTTTTACTGCATGTTGAGTTTTGTTTTCGTCAAGCTGCATTTTAGTTTGATTTGCTTTTTCTATTAGCGACGGAACAGAAGCAATTAATTTTGTAAACTGAATTTCTGTCCGTGGAATTTCAAGACTTGCAGAAATTACTCTTTGCTCAAAATTTTCTGCTGTTGCTTTTACTCGTGCTTTGTCTTCTTCGAGTTGTTTTACTGAATTGTCGATTTCGCGGATTCGCTGGGAAATTTCATTTTGTGCAAGTGAAGTTTTTATGCTGTCAATCTGGTTTGAAAGATTTTCGATTTCTCTTTTTTTATTCAGTAAATTTTCTTCTACTTGTAAAAGTTGTGATTTTAATTCATCAATATTTTGTTTTAAAAGTTTGTCTGAATTTTCAGCTTTAAAAGGTGCAACGGCATCAAGTAAAAACTCAAGACGCGCTTTTTCGTTTACAGCATCTTTCCAGTTTTTTCCGGTTGCAAGAACTGGTTCTAAAAGTTCAATCTGCCTTTTTGTTTTTCTGATTTCTTTATCGCACTGCAAAAGTTTTGTATAGTTATTCTGAAGTTTTTCAAATTCGAGAGCTGCATCAAGAGAATCAATCATATTTGAGCGGATAAATTCTGTAAGATTTCCTAGAACTTTTAAACCGACAATCTGGTTAAAAAGTTTTAATGCTTTGTCTGAGCGCAAATGAAAAATCTGTGAAAACGCGTCTGAATATTTATTGAACGAATCAAAGAAAACTGTCCCAAACTTTGAAGAAAGATTTTTTTTCCACCGGCCGCTTCTGTCAATCATTGCATTGTTTTCTTTTAAGAATGAAGTAAGTTCTTCAATGCGAAGGCTTTGTTTTGTAAGTGCAAAAACGCGCTGCAATTCTGTTCCCGAAAAATAGCGTACCTGCAAAAGTGTCAGATAAGAATCAGAAGATGCGTCATAAAAACTTGCGTTTAAAATCGAAACTGCATTTTCACGCGTGCGAAGATACTGCGTTTTGGAAACAAGGCTGTCTCCGCTTTGTGTATTGCCGAATGCACCAAGAACATAACTTTCTTCGTTTCTGTCTTTTTTATGTTCAGACCCCGAAGACTGATTGTAAAATCTTATTTGTGGCGGAACAAGAAGAGACAAAAGTCCGTCAACCAAAGTCGTTTTACCTGAACCGTTTTCTCCGGTCAAAAGTGTTGACTTATTGTGTGCTTCTACCGTATAAATATTTTTATTGAACAAGCCCCAGTTATAAAGTTGAAAAAAATCAAGATGATAACCGCAAGTTGCATCGTCATTAAAAAGATCCATTTTATTCCGCCTCATCCTTTGTTAATTCCTGTAATTTATTTTTGAATTCTTCCATAAATTCTGCATTGATTTTTGAACGAATAATTCTTCGCACTTCAAAAGTTCTGTCTTTGATTTCGCCAGGGAAAGTTTGCGTTTGTTCTTCTGTTAGTTCACGCAAAAATGTAAGTTTGCAAAGACGCGTTAAGTAGCTGTCAAGTTCTGCCTGCACTTTGCTCTGGTCGCTCGTCTCCGGAATAAAAGAAGAAAGTCTGTCTTTAATTTCACTCTGTTTCATTACAAGTGCTACAGACTGATTTTCTGATGCGTCAAACTGGTCAAGTGCTTCCCGTAGAATTACGCACAAAAGAGAAAGATTGGGACTTAGCGGATATTCCTTTATTAATTTTGGAAGAGTTGAATAATCAGTTTCTTCATTGCTGGAATTATTTTCTTTATCAGTTGAATCAAGCTGCGACAAAAATGCATAACCGTCAGAATTGTCAACAACAACTTTAAGACCGATAACCGCAAAATACCGTTGAATGTCTGACTGCCACGTGTCCAAAAGTGTCCAAAGCGGATCGTTGTTATTATTCCTGTATATTGGTCCCTGCAAAAGTTTTATGCAGACAGTTGCCCATGGCTGAATCTTTTCCATTTTATTTTCCTTATTCTTTTCTTCTATTATCAACTATAATTATCCTATGATAATCCGCGGTACTTTAATTTTAAAAACGACATCATCTTTTGTAAATTGAATCAAATCAACTGCATCGTCTGTAATTGTCATTTCGTTTTGTTTGACTGCAAGTCCGTACCAAGCAACAAGTTCTGCAAGTCCTTTTTCCAAAGGTGAATCTTCCAGCAATTCTGCAAGTGTAAACTGCATTTTATTTGTTTTTTCACGGAATGCAGAAAGCCGTTTTAAAAGCTGTTTTTCATCAATATAAAACTGATTGAACAGTTCAGAAAAATTTCGCGGATCAAAAGTCTGTTCTTCCAGAATAATTTCTTCAAAGGGTTCAATTTTTTTAGGAAGCTGAACTTTGTACCCTTGAGGAAAAAATATTTCTGGTTTTGTTTCGACACTCAAAAAATTATTTTCGATTTGTTGCACAGTTTCTGAATCAATTTTTTGCTGTTCAACTTTGTCCTGAAATTTGTGCATCAGCTTTTTAATTTCGGCAGTCAGGTTTGCAATTTGCGCCTGATCAGTCATCTGTCGTTGCTGCAAAACCATATTCAGTCTGTCTGCAAGGCTTCTGTTCTGTTCAATTATTCTGTGTCCCGAATTATACAAAAGATTTTTAAGGCCAAGAATAAAATCGTAGTTGGAAGAATTTACTTCACTTCGAAAAGCAATATTGCGCGCCATAGAATTTATTTCGTTGTTGCTGTCCTGCGAAATAAAAGACCAGAATGTTGCAAATGACTGGCCCTGCGGAGATTCCCGGAGTTTTTTATCAGTGTCGAGAGTGTAGCCCAAAATTGTTCCGCGCGTTGAAGTATTTTCACTTTGCTGTTTGTAAATACCGTGAAGAATCTTACGGAAATTTTCTTCTACCTGACGGAACTCACTTATAAGTTCGCGCGAATTGCGGCTGATGTCTTCAAGGCGTTCATTAATCTGAACTTTTGTATAAGTTTCGACGCGGCCCGTCTGTTCAATTTTTTTGATTTCTTCATCGATTCTGCGTTTTTCTTCGCGAAGTTCTTTTATACGAGTTTCAGGTGAAGTATTTATATGGCGGTTTAAATCACGCAACTGAAAAAGAATTGTCTGAAAACGTGATTCAGTTCCAACAAAGGAATTGTCAGCAGACTGCGCAATTTTTTCCAAAAAGTTAAAAAGCCGCTCGAGCGAAGGATTAAGTTCAACAACAGAAATACGGCGCTCATTATAATACTGCCGCAAGAATTGTTTTTCTTCGCTGTACCAGGAACGAATGTAGCGGGCTGCACGAGTTTGAATGTCATATATTTTTTTGAAGTTCCGTAATATCGCTTTTTGAATTTTCTGCACCGTTAACATCGTCTGCAAGTTCAATTTCTTCGTTCAGATGTTCCTGCAAAAAAACTGCAAACAAAGAAGACAGTTCGTCCGTTACAATCGACGCTTTTTGTGTTTTACGGAAATTTTCATACAAAAAAGAAATTACAAGGTGAGCCGATTTTGAGCGCAAAAGACAGAATGCCGGTTCGTTTTGAATTAAAGTTTGAACATAATGACTTGTAAGCTCGTGCATAATACCAGTATATAAAAAATACAAATGTTAAAGCAAGTGAGTTTTTTCTTAAAAAAAATGTACTGTAGAATAATTGAAATATATGAACAAAATTGCGCAGGGAGTACACGCAAGTCGAAAACGATGTGACTATTATAGGGGGCTGTCTCAAAAGTACGAGACAGCCTTCATTATTTTAATGACAAACAAATTC